>Ga0325402_1002072_pt1 | contig 17300 bp, 8 predicted proteins | sample PopdelMetagenome_22_FD_207212 | JGI IMG/M metagenome (GOLD analysis project Ga0325402, IMG submission 207212) | Populus deltoides microbial communities from Bellville, Georgia, United States - Xylem-PdKOR-R3 | ecosystem: Host-associated > Plants > Phyllosphere > Stem > Wood/Secondary xylem... | reverse complement strand
AAAAAGGAGGAATGCATGATTTCAGGTTTCTTAGAGGATGGGAGTGTTTTTCTCCTCTTGGCTAGCTGCCCCCCTTCTCTTCTCTCATTCTTTTTATATCCTAGGTAATCCTAGTCTCTATTTTCCAAATTAGTCATCCCTTAAATAGACAATTTATAATTAAGTACTTCAATAACTATATTCCTAAAAAAAGAGAAATAGCCTTGCATGAAATCTTCAAGCTTTGACTTAGAGGAGCTAAATTGCTGAAATAAAAACTTGGATATCGGTTGAGATGCTTCGGAACGTAATTTGGACTCGTTTCTTCACGAAACCTGTTTTCTAATATAATTCAGCTGTCATCTTTGAAAACTCGTATCTCCTTCATATAACATTTTTTTTGCTGAAATTTGGAGCGTTGATAGGCCTTTGAATTAGGAATCCAAAAAAAATTAATTTTGCATCAATTGGACTTTTGTAGCTCCAGATATTCAAGTTGGAAGACCAAAGGTCAACATTGGTAGATTGTGAAATTTGACTTTGAAGGCTGCGATTTCCATGCTTTTCCTTGTTTTATTTTCTTACCTTAGATATCTAGAAAGGTATAGATGTTAGCTTTTTAATGCCACTAGAATCACTTCAATTTGACCTTTAGAGCTCACGTTCTACACAAAACATCGACTGAAGGTCAAATCTATCAATTACCTCCAATTTACTCCTTTTTGCATCTTTCATCCAAAAGTTCCTTCAAAAAATAAAACAAAGAATATCAAGGTATTTTATATATAAATCATAGGCAAAACACTAGTTAAATATGGGTGAAACTATCAAATAATATGGTTGCATCACACAACATCCTCATAAAAAAGAGTGCCACATAAATATATTCATGACATCGTATCTACATGTTCATAAATCCACATTTGTGTTCCATTACAGTTTTCATTACAAGTCTTTACAAAAGCGCCAAATGGAAAATATTTAACATAACACCTAGGACATACTATTACATAACACCTTTCAAAATATGTGAACCCGTGGAACGGTTTTCCTATGCACTTGGATTGTGTGATGTCCCTATTACAAAATTGAGAGGCATATATGTGTTCCCCAAAACGTGCACGAATCAGCATTGGCTTTGCAAGCTTTGCAAATTATTCCCTATGGTAATGTCTTTGTTGATTTAATGCTTTCACATAAAAAGCTTTTGCCATCTATTTTACAGGCCCTCGAGTTAGAATTGAAACCTTTACCCGATAATTTGAAGTATGTATTCATTGGCGACAACAATACACTTCCTGTTATCATAGCAAAAGGTTTAACAAGTGGAGTCAGTTAGCGCCGGATATAGAGAATTTAGAGAGAGATGCTCTCCTTCACCCGAAGTTTCTCCTCATGGTCATCCTTCTATTGTTGAGCTTCATGAGTTCCTTTCTTCACTCCTCCCATGGCCAGTCCAAAATTGACATCTTTATTTCTTTCCAATCGAAAGCAAACAAAAAGCGTGCGATGTGTTTCCCTCGAAACCCTAACAAGTGTTTGGATTGAAGATTCCAATGATAGGGATTTTGCTAAAGAATATGTGGCTCCTCCCGAATTAGATAGAGCAAACCCAAATCATTCCATCTCAACCCTATCCTTAGGGTCTGGTGGATGCATCGGTTCGAGTGTTTCTATGAAGCATTTGTTGGTGTTGATCTGCTCCGCTGAGGATTATTTTGGAGATGGCCAATTTGATGGGTGTCTTCCTTATTCAGGTACTGTTCAACACCATGATCTCCTTAGATCTAGAAGCTGTAGGCCAACTCCTACCTCTCCCACTCGATAATGTATACTTAGCTGGACTTTTAGAGGGTTTAACCACCCTCTACAACATCATAGGGTGTTTTCCCTTATGAAGCATTATGTATCCAACCTTCTTGTTGGTTGTGCCGTTTGGTTTTTGACATGTTTGTTGAGTGCCTGGTTGTTATGGCTGGTTTGTGGTTGTGTCTGCCATTATTGCGGCCTAGATCTGTTGTGGCCTGCTTTTGTAGTGTTGTTCTTGCTCCTATATCACTTGAGGGAGCCTGCACAAGGTAGACATCATAGATGGTTTCCTACTCTTGTTTTGTGTTACTGCTTTGCTTACTGTTGGGATGTTGTTCGACTTAGTCTCTTCATCCTGCTATGTGGAAGGGCCTCAGGGGTTCGACCCTGGCTGTTTGATGGAGTTGGCCTCTCACTCGAGGGTTTTTTTTTTGATCAAATGTAAGAATATTATAGATCAAAAATACACTGGAGACCAGCAATACAGGGAAAGGGGAACAAAGTCCCTTAACCAAAACAAAAGCAAGAAAAGCTTGCTGAACAGAAGGCAAAGGGAACAGACTCCCTTGTACAAACCATAAGCGAGACAAGCTTGCTAAACAGGGTAACTAAGGGAACAGACTCCTTGGAACGACAGAATCAAAGGGAACAGGCTCCCTTGAACAAGCATCAAAGCCATAAGGCAAAACAAAACTAGCATACAATGAAAACATCAGTTAGGAGACCCGAACCAGCAGCGAAACTCCTTCCAACCCAGCAGACGGCACTACAGTAGCTGAGACAAGGAGCAAAACTACAACAACAGACCCCAGCAGCAGCAGCCTGTTCTAGCACATCAGCAGCAGCCAGCCCTGAGCTATCAAGCAGCAGCAAGCTAACAACGATGCCCTAACGAGGCATGGCTTCCAGCACTCCAATGCCACAAGGATTGTGCATCCAGGAACGGGGAGATCAAAACATTAGGGAGAGAGCCTCACCCAAATTGATCCCCATTACAGACAGACAAGATCAATCAAATGGGGAGAGAGCCTCACCCTGACTGATCCCCACTAGCAAACTTGGAGACCCAAAACCCGACAATAGCAGAGTAATCAGAAGCCCAACTATGAGGGGAGAGAGCCTCACCCAAACGGTTGAGAGCCATAGCAACGATCAAGAGCTAACATTTCCACCTACAACCAAGGCAGCAGCAGACAAACATAAGAGTGACAAAGCACACAAGCAAAAGCCACGCTGTCATTATATCTCCAATTTAAGACAGCATCAATTGAGACCAACCCTCCACCAACTAAAGCTAGCGAAAGGACAAACAACAGAAACGAGCCAGAGAAGAACATAGCAGCTCTAGCAAACCATTAGACCCGCTAGCTTCAAGAAGCACAGCATACCAAGCGGCATATAGCAGCAACCAACTCCAGAGCAATGAACACTACATCAGCAGCCCAACCATGAGGGGAGAGAGCCTCACCCGAACGGTTGGTATCCATAGCAGCTATTGAGGGAGGTCAATCAAATCAGACCTGCAGAAGAACCAAGGAGACAAGAGGCATAGGTTTTGGGCAAGGGGAGAGAGCCTTACCCAAACGAGTCCCAAGCAATGCCCTACATCCAGCAACCAGAAGCAGCTAGAGACCTAGCCAGTAAACACAGGTTTGCAAACCAGCACTATATTAGCACCCATGCAACCCATATCATACCAACGACAGAGTCCATCAAACTAAGCTGCAAGGAGCAGCATCCGAACAGCAGGCCAAACAGGACCCCACAACAGGGATGGAGATCCTTCACAGCAGGACTCCATACAAATCCAAATTCACACCCAAGAAGCACACAAACAGAGTAGCCATAGCAACCAGCAACTCATGGTGGGAGCAGAACCAACCAGATGGTCATTAACCAGAAATCGTACAGAGATGTCCAGCAAAGAGACTCCACCTAAATCAATCAGTAAGAGCAAAGGATGAAGAAACCTAACAATGGTTTACCAATATCCCAACAGATAGCTCACACCACCGAAAAACAATAGATCCACTAAGCATATCCCTTAACACCGGAAGACAAATATCATTGCAGTTACAATCAGTACCAGCAACTGGGAACAATCCACAGAGTAAGCCAGCACAGCCCCACTAGAGAATAGTGCTAGTTGCATGCGATAACCTCCACTGGAACACAGTGGAGAGGCCCACTCCAGCAGTCCTCTGAGTGGCAGTACAACGAACAACATACAAAGCTACATAGAGTAGCAACCAAGACTAGCCCCAAGAGGGCCAATCAGCACAAGCATCCACAAAACTTGAAAGCGTATGACATGAAGCCCGGAGTGACAAGCCAGAGAAAGCAACCCTAGCTAACCATAATTCCAGCCAGCTTCAAGAGCACAACATACTAAGCTGTATATAGCAGCAACAAGCTAACTAACCTGCAGAAGGAAAGCTAGCAGCATCTTCAGCAAAAACAGGGTTCAAGGTCATGTCCAGCAGACCACTCAAGGCACACAACCAAACAGGACACAGGACAACACCCTGCAATCTAATCTACAAATCACAGCAATACATAGAGCTACATCGTAGCAGGAGAAAACCATATGGCACAGAACTGGAGCAAGAGCGCCAGGAACAACAAACATCCAAAACGAGGAGGCACCCTCCAACAGCCAAAATTTCCTAGTGATAAGCTAAGCAGTGAAGGAGTAAACAAACACTGCAAACAAAAGTAGCCACTGCTACCAGATAACTACATAAGCCCAACATATCCAAGATTGCAACATAACACAGCCAAGAAGACAGGCGTCACAGGAGGCTGGCCTCAAAACCAGAAGTACACTCCTAGATCAGGGAGCCTAGTGACGCAAAAGCCCAATAATTGATACAGAGAGTGTACCTGATTTGGCGGAGAGGCTGGGTGAACAAAAGATCTCGTAGATGTAAGCAGCGACAAGAGCCATGGTAGAGACCAACGAACCACCGCTAGAGGCACCTTCAAGGGTGGGAGGAGTATCAACCAAATGGCCAATATCAAAAATAGCTGCTACCAGAGCACACTTATGAGGGTTGGGAGATCGCACAACCCTAGATCAAGTATTTGAATACTGCTTGAGAAAATGGGGATCGGATACATAAAGAGCTTCAGATGCCAAAAACAAAGCCAGATGGCACATAGTCTCTGCATGAGTTCGATTCTGATGAATCGAATAGAGGAGAGACGCTGATCACTTGCCATAGATGGCGATAAAAGTGGCCAAGGAAGAAAGAGGCTTCAATCGGGTACGCAGGAGCTGCAGAGCGCCATCAAGAGGAGAAAAATTCAAAATCAAGGAGAGCATCTCTCTCTAGATTCTCTCTCTAGTTGCAGCTGACTAAAAGCTCTTTCTCCTCACTCGGGGTTTTTTGTTACTATTGTTTGCAGCCTAGTCTGCTTGCTGGTGTTGCTCTGTTGGTTTGCTTCTACTTTGTTGCTGCATAGCTATTGGAGGAAAGTCAAGTCGATTAGGTCTACTGGTTTGTTGTTGTCTACTGCATTGTAGGTCAAGCCTTTCCCCATGGTTGCTTGCAATAGAGGAGCTTGATGGAGCATGTTTTCGGTGACAACTTGGCCACTACTGTAGTGTAGATGTGATTTGTTAGAATGGATGTGGTCTATTAGCTCCACTTTCTAGCTTTGTGTAGCTACATTGCGCAACTTGGTTATGCCATGCTCTTTGTAGCTGGATTGTTAGTTAGTTTGTTGTTGTTATATGCAGGTTTGTTTGCTACCTCTTTTTGCTGTTGTCCCTCTCTTTGTTGCTGGAATGGCTGGTGTTGCTGCTATTTTATAGCTTGATGTGTTATACTTCTCGAAGCTGGCTGGAATTATGTTGCTGCTATTGGTTGCGGGTTGGTTCGTACTGCTGGTCTGTTGGGTTGCCAGAGCTAAAGGGTGGCTCCTCTCCCCTGACTTTATGTTGTTGCTCTATACAGCTTGGTTGGTGCAACTTCTAGAAGGTTTGGAGCTGCCTCTTTGCAGCAATGTATCTTGTTGTTGGTGTTGTGCATTTTCCTCCTTTATCCCCTGTTGTAGGTTGATTGTCTACTTGTAGAGGTTGATGGGTATAAGGTGCTTCCTATGGCTGTTTTGTAACTCTTCTACATGATGCAATTCAACTGTCTGTTGGGCATTACTTCGCTGCTGCTAGCTATGTTCTGCATCTGGTTTTTTTTTATGAAGTTGATGTCTGCTGGGGGTCTGCTGCTGGTGAATGTTTTCCTATCATGCTGGGATTCCTTTTTGAATGATAGGCTGGTCATTGACTCATTTGCTGCTGGTCTTTTTGTGTTATTTGCAGCGTGGCTGCAATGGATGTTATCTTATATTCCAGGAGTTCTCTGTTGGTTTTGCAAATGATTGCAGATTTTGTTAGGCTCGTTTGGTCTACCATCTTTGTCCAGGGAGCATGTTCCCTTTTTTGTTGTAAATCATATATGTCCATCTTGAGAGCTTGTTCCCTTTTTTGTTTATTCTCTTTAGGTCGTACATTCATGTAATCTTGAATTGCTAGTCTCCAACCTTGTTTCATTTGATCTATAATATTTCTTACATTTGATATTAAAAAAAAAGGTTTGATAAATGTGCAAGAGGAAAAACTTATGAAGTTGTTAAGCGATCACAAAACAGTTATTGGAAGTACTTTAGCCCACATCAAGGGCATTAGTCCCTCGATGTGTATGCATCACATGCTATTGGAGAACAATCCGAAACCAACAAGGGAAATGCAAAAAAGGTTGAATCTGCCTATGATAGAGGTAATGAAAGCTGAAATTTCAAATCGAGAAATCAAGTCCATTTTGGAGAAAACAGTGCAATTTAATCAACGAGATTGGAGTCTGCGACTTGGTGATGCACTTTGGGCTTATCGAATTGCTTATAAATCACCTATAGGAATGTTACCTTATAGGATGATTTATGAAAAAAACATGTCATCTATCAGTGAAGCTTGAACACAAAGCTTTTTGAGCCATTAAACAATGTAACTTGGATTATGATGCTGCTGGGATTACAAGGAAATTGCAATTGCAAGAGCTGGAAGAGATACAGAATGATGCTTACGAGACTGCAAGGATTTACAAAGAAAAGACCAAGAGTCTTTATGACTGAATGATTACAAGAAAAGACTTTGAAGTTGAAGACAAAGTCCTTTATCGTTCACGTTTGAAACTTTTTCCTAGAAAATTGTACTCTCATTGGATTGGACCCTTTGTTGTTTCTAATTTTTTTTTTCTTATGGTGCAGTTGAAATTACAAGTTTAGAAACAAACAAAGTGCTCAAGGTCAATGAACATCGATTGAAACCTTTTTATAAAGGTTGGATGGCAGAACTCACTGCTTTTATGGAGTTAGTTGAACCAATATATGAAGCATGAACATGCGATGTGTTGAGCCAATGACATAAACAAAAGCGTTTACTGGGGGGCAACCCAGCACAAAAAGAAAAAAAATCAGATTTGCTTTCTTTTTCTCTTATCTTTTATTTTTCTCATTTTATTTTATTTTTATCATTCTCTTATATTCCTTTTCTTTTATTTCAACATTGAGGACAATGTTGTGTTTAAAGTGTAATGGTATTGAGAGAATTTTGACTTTCTTTGTTGCGTCAAAAAAAATCTATGTTTGAACTTTTTGAACTCCTGTTGGTTTATGAGAATATGAGTATTATGTATGAGAATTATTTGAGATAGATGACGATATAAATCGAATGAATGAATGTGCGTGCAAGTTTTAACATTTAATTGGTCTAGGGATTGACTTTAAAAATATGTCATGTTGACTTTATAGTGTTATACCAATGTAAGCTTTTGAGCCTTCAACATTATATTCTTTGATTATGCATTCTTTCAATGATATGTATCTCTAGAACTTGCTTCATATCTTGTTGAGATTACATTCACATTACATATGTACATGAAGATGATAAAGGCATTAGGAATTTTAACCACTTGAGCCAAAAAGCCAACCTAAAGCATATAATCCTTAGTGAGCCCATTTTGAGCTTGTTTATCTTTTCTTTTCTTTACCGATGTGTAAGCCTTAACTTTTTATATGTTTTCCTTTTTCCCTGGCCAAGGATTAGTAGAGCATATACTTGTTGATATCTAATGGATCATGGTTGAAAATTATGTGGAAAAAAAAAAGTGATGCTTGATGAAAAGATAGGCAAAGTTGCCAAAGGTGAAAGAAAGAAAGAAAAAGAATAGAAAAGAAAAAAGTGTTCATTTGTGTTCTAAACATTTTATATTGATGGAGTTTGAAATCAAATGAAGTTAAGTATTAGTGCTTAAAGATGGAAAATTTGTGTGTTTTGATGGAATATCTTCTTTCAAAAATCTTTTTTTGTAATGCTCTACTTCCTTTGGTTTTACCCTTTTCTTTTCCTTTATTTTACCTCACCTTAACCTTAGCCCCATTACAACCAAAAAGTAAGACCTTTTGATTCATGCATTGCTTGTAATATTTTAGTAATGGAGATGAGATTGAAGAGCAGGCTTATGGTAGAACATATTTGTTGATTGAATTTGAGAGATTTAAATACATTAGCCCTAAACATGTGAGCATTGGAGTGTATATCAATGAGAGGACCTATCACTTTGGCATGGCATAGATTTCATTTAAATCCCAACGATTAATTGAGTTTTGATGTTTACATGTAAATGAATTCATGAAAATCTATATTTTATATCCTTTTTTATTGTATTCTTGTTTATAATGCATATATTCTTGGACATTGATAGGAGATTAAAAGATTGTTCATAGCTATTTTATCAATTTAGTTTAAGTTTGATTTTATTTATCCTTTCTCGAGGACGAGCAAGAGCTAAGTGTGGGAGTATTTGATGCAACCATATTATTTGATAGTTTTACCCACATTTACCTAGTTTTTTGCCTATGTTTTATACATAAAATACCTTGATATTCTTTATTTTATGTTTTGAAGGCACTTTTGGATAAAAGATTAAAAAAGAAGTAAATTGAAGATAATTGACAGATTTGACCTCCAATCGATGTTATGTGCAAAGCTTGAGCTATAGAGGTCGAAATGAAGTGATTCTAGTGGCATTAGAAAGCTAGCATGCATACCTTTCTATACATATAAGGCAAGAAAAGAAAAATAAAAAGAGAAAGAGCATGGAAATCGCAACCTTCAAAGTCAAATCTTGCATTTTACTAGTGTTGACCTTCGGTCATTCTGACTTGAATATCTTGAGCTACAAAAGTCCATTTGATGCACACTTAATTGTGTTGGATTCATGACTCAATGACCTATTAGCATACCAAATTTTAGTAGAAAAAGAGCTAATAGGAGAGAGATATGATTTTGCTAAGATGACACATGAATTCTGCCAGTAGACAGGTTTTGTGAAGAAACAAGTCCAAAGTACCTCTCAAAGCATCCAAACCATCATCCAAGTATTTATTTCAGAAATTTAACTCCTCTAAGTCAAAAGTCAAAGCTTGAAGATTTTATACAAGGCTATTTCTCTTTTTTTAGGAAAATAGTTATTGAAAGGCGTAAATGTAAATTGTCTACTTAGAAAATGACTATTTTTTAGAAAAGGGATTAAGGTTTCCTAGGATATAAAAAAGAAAGAGGGAAAGGAAAAGAGAGGACGGCCAACAAAGAGAAGAAAAATGCACATTCCTCTAATAGAACCCGAAATCATGTTTTCTTCTTTCTTTTTTATTAGTTGTTCAGTAGACATGCAAGGCTAAACTTTTTTTCTTGGTTGCAAGGACATAGAAACCTTCGAATTTCAAGAACTGTGAGATTTATTTTATCTTTTTATTTTTAGTTTATATGAGAATGAATATGTTTGTTCTCCTATGCTTATTTCTTATGATTGTTTATTTTAATTGCTAGAACAGACTCTAAGTTATTATTGTGAACAATCTATTGCTAAGTTTGTTATCAAAATTGGAGTTATGGTATATAAACTTGTGAAGCAACTGAGATTAATAATTGTGGCGGATCCAGATTAATAATCGTAGGAATAACATTTGATTGATCAAATCAAACATTGACTGCGGACAATTATGTTGTCTAGGTTAATCAACTCATCTAGTTCTTAAGGCTGCCATTGAATTAAATTACTAGTGCACACTTTATGGTTGTTTGATGGTTATGATTAGTTATACAACAGATCTGTTAACTAATCAACATTAGAAAAGATAAATATTCAGATTATAAATTGACATTTTGTTTCCATGATCAAATTTCTGTTGGTGGACGTTTACTTACGACCAAGATTTGTTTTTCTTGATAAATTTTGGTTTTCTTTGATTTAGCATTAATTGTTTCTTTTTGTTTACTATAGCATAACATAGATAACTTCCTCATGGGATCGACCCCTTGATTGCTTTATACTATCTTGTTTGTTTAAGCTAGGGTAATTAATTTGTACGACAGCGACATCGCAACAGTAGATATGACTTGAATTTTTCAAGAGCAAACACCACTGCAAAAGGTTCCTTTTCAGTTGTATAGTAATTGCATTGCGCTTCGTCCAACATTCAGGAGGCATATGAGATAATATGGAAACTCTTCCCTATTATTTGCCCAAGCACAACTCCTATCGCATAATCACTCGCATCGCACATTATCTCGAAAGGTTCATCCTAATTTAGCGGTTGGATGATAGAGGCAGATGTGACACGCCTTTTAAGCTCATTATGAGCATCTTTACATGCTTGATCAAGCACAAAATCCACTTCTTTGGCTAATAATTTACACAAGGGTGCTATAATCATCGAAAAATCTTTGATAAAGCATCAATAGAAACCTGCATGGCCCAGAAAAGAACAAACTTCCCTCACATATTAGGGGTAAGGCAATGATGAAATGACATCTATTTTAACGTTATCAACTTCTAATCCACGCGAAGACACAACATGCCCAAGAACTATTCTTTGTTCTACCTTAAAATAATATTTTTCATAGTTCAAGACAAGATTAGTTTCAAAGCATCTTTTCAAGACCAAAGATAAAATTTTTAAACACTTATCAAAAGAATCACCATACACCGTGAAATCATCCATGAAAACCTCAATTATTCTTTCAACATAGTCAGAAAAAATACTCATCATGCATCTTTAAAAAGTTGTTGGTGCATTACAGAGACCAAAGGGCATTCTTTTATATGCATATGTACCAAATAGACATATAAATGTAGTCTTTTCTTGATCTTCAGGATTAATAACAATCTGAGTATTTCCACTATATGCATCAAGAAAGTAATAAAAAGACTTACCTGCCAGGCGTTCAAGTATTTGGTCCATGAATGGTATGGGAAATGATCTTTGCGTGTAGAAAGATTAAGCTTTCTATAATCAACACACATTCTCCAACCACTTGAGATGTGAGTAGGAATGAGTTCATCCTTTTTGTTCTTTACCAATGTGATTCCAGTCCTTTTGGGCACCACATGGATGGGCACCGCCCATTTACTATCCGTGATGGGGTAAATTACTCTTGCATCTAATCGTTTCAAAATTTCAGCTTTCACTACTGACACGACCAAAGAGTTGATGTCTTCTCCCAAGTGTAGGAGTGTCGAAGTAATAAATAACCCAGCAAGACCGAGGTCGAACCACAGAGAGGTTAACTATTAACTATATAAACTACAAATAAAGAAATAGATAATAATAGAAAAGGAGTTGAAGAGAGCTTTGAAATGTGATATTGATATAAGGATTAAACAATGATAAAATAATTATCAAGGTTAGAGGATCCACTAATGGTATTTTAAACAAGTATAGTATAAACTCTTTTTATTACTCAACTGGAAACCACACACAAAGGAGGTTCCAATCGGATAAATTGTTAACATGATTACATTAGTTATCTTCTTCGAATAATGCTAGTACTTGTAAATGTTGTAAGGTATTCATGATTATAACTTATGTTAACAACAAATCAAGTTCCTTTCATAGCACATGTGTCGGTTATACCATACAGTTGGGCTATGAAAGTGCCAAGTATTTATTGTACCAAGGGTTATACAACATAAATCTAGATTAACCATTTAACAAGCAAAGTATTAAAAGTGAACAGGATAAAAAATACAAAACATGTTAGCATCAAACATTAAAGTCCATGTTGAGTTTATATTATGTTTATTCTTACACCATTAGTGTAACCTTTTCACCTTGACATAATAAACTTAACTAAATATAATGAAAGAGAGAAACATAAATAAACAAGATAAGAACATAAATAAGATATAAGTTAACTAAGTAAATGAAAGGAAATGAAAAGCATAAACAAGAGATTAATATAAACAAAACTTAAGCATTTCAAAAATATAAAGAGAGAAAGCAAGAACATGATCTTGATCTGAAAACCAAGATGCCTAAATGCATGGAAAATGCCTCCTTTTATAGGCCAAAATTTAAAACTATTGATTTGATGACTAATTGTTGAATGGGTGGCCACATCTTGACTTGGTGACAATCCTTATCTTCTTGTCTGAACAAAACGTCATTGCTAACATCAGAATTTGAGCAGACAGTCTCAATGAAAGTTCTGGGAAATTGTCTCAGCTTTCCAACAAAATAAGAACTGGTGCATTTGGACTTCTAGAACTCGAGAAATGGGTTGAACACTGAATAGTGTCTGGGCTACAAGACAGATTTTGACGTCTCTGTTGTTGTTACAATTTGAACTTGAAAACGGTCCTTTTGAATCTTGTTACAAAATAGGCCTGTGTCTTAGCTTTCCATACATATAAACCAGACCTAAATCCAAGTTCCAGAGCTCCAATTATGATCCAATAACCGAATGGTGTTCTAGTTTGGACTGAACAAGCATATCTTTTCTAAGTTTAGCCCTCTCTTTGTCTTCTCAATTTCAGTAGTTAAACTCATCAATCAATCCTTTAATTTATGTTATTGGCCTGCATTTAAGATGAATATTTACCATAAATTAAAGGTATCTTATATTATTAGACATGTTATTATAAAACATGCTCTAGTTAAGGAGATATTGATACTTTAAGTGCAAAATGATGATATAAAACCTTGATAAAAATGCACTTTTAAGTACTAATCAACTACCTCCACATAAGCAGATTTAACCTTTTTTGCATTTCCCTCGTTGGTTTCGCATTGTCCTCCAATAGTATGTGATGCATACACATCAAGGGACTAATGCCCTTGATGTCAACTAAAGTTCATCCAATGGTTGTTTTGTGATTGCACAACAACTTCACAAGTTTTTTCTCTTGCGCACTTGTCAAACCTTTTACTATGATATAGAGAAGTGTATTGTTGTCTCCAATGAATACATACTTCAGATTATCAAGTAAAGGTTTCAACTCTAACTCGGGGGTCGGTAAAATAGATGGCAAAAGCTTTTTATGTGAAGGTATTAAATCAACAAAGACATTACCATGGGGAACGGTTTGCAAAGCTTGCAAAGCCAATGCTGATTCGTACCCATTTTGGGGAACACATATGTGCCTCTCCATCTCTTCTATCTCGGTAAAATCATACCCATAGCTCAAAGCTACGCTTAATCCATCCTCGGAATCAAAATCAAAAACTTGTTGTACACACTTATCAACTTGGTCATAGCATGTGATAGAATAAACATTGTTGTAAGGATATCTCATTGCATCATGAAAATTAAATTCAATCTTTTCATCTCTTACTTCCATGGACAAAGTATCCTTACCACAATCAATTTTCATATTGGCAGTTTTCAAGAATGGTTTCCCAAACAATATAAGAGTATTGTTTGATGAATCACAAGAATCACGTTCCATATTAAGAATATAAAATTCGCATGGAATAACCAAACTATCAATCTTGACTAGGACATCTTCTATCACACCAAGTAGATAAACCAAACTACGATCTACAAGTTGTATTACAATACTAGTTTTATTCAAAGGCTCTAGACTAAAAGAATCATAAACATGTTTATGCATAACACTAATGGATGCATTTAAATCGTATAAGGCCCTTTTAAAACTAGCATTACCAATAACACATGGGATAGTAAACATACCTGGGTATTTTTGCTTCAAAGACATATTCTTTTGAACAACATATACAACTTCACCCATACTTACCATTTCATGGCCTTTTAGCTTGTAAGCTCTCTTGGTAGTACACAACTCCTTCAAGAATTTGACATACTTCAAAAGTTGCTTGATAACATCAATCAAAGGAATCTTGAGCTCCACTTTCTTGAAAATCTCTAAAATCTCTTTTCCTTTGTCCTTTTTCTTCGACCTAAAAGAACTCACAGGAAATAGGGGAATTATCTTAAAACTAGAATTCATTGAAGTAGGACTTACCTTTGGAGTGTTGGTTTTTTTTTCAATTTGTGGAGGAAGAGGACGTTTCTTCTTTATACTCAATTTGGTTTTTATCTCCTCTTCTTCCTCCATCTCAATTTTTTTTAACCTTTTCTTTTCAAGTTCTTTCCCACTTCGCAACGTGATCACACTAACATTCTCTTTTGGATTCAATGCTTGGAAAGGCAACTTTTCATTCATTTGTGCTTCCAATTTTCCAACACTTAAAGCTACTTGCCTCATTTGCTTCACTAAGTTATGAATACTTGACCTTGTTTCCTATTAAAAAGACATGACATTTTTTTGCAAGGTCACTATGTTAGAAGCCAAAGTTTTCATCATCTCACGAAGATTATCACTCGATGACCCCATAACATTGGAATTTGTGAATGCAAGGGGCTGTCTAACTTAATAATTCTATTGGGGCTGAAATCCATGGGGATGGAACTATCGGCCTTGATTACCTTGTTGAGGTGGGTTCCCATAGCGTAAGTTTGGATGATCTCTCCATCCGAGATTGTACGTGTTAGAAAAAGGGATCATATTTACGCTGGGGTTGTCCGTTGAATCCTCCATCTACTGCATGAACCTATTCAAAGTAATCTTCTTACATTGTTGGGCACATATCTGAGGTATGTCCTTGTAAAGAGCATATGCTACAAACTTTCACCTGGTTTACATTTTCAGAAGTCAAAGAACGCACAAGAGAAGTAAGATCATTAACTGTATTCTGAAGGTTAGAAATACTTACCTCATTTACTTGTTTGCTTAGAAAGTCTCCACGCGTGCCAAATTGTTTGGAGTTGGCTGTCATATTTGAGATCAATTGGCATGCAGCCTCGGGTGTCTTATCTACCAATTCCCCTCCATTTGCCGCATCAATGATATTGTGGTCAGTAGGCATCAACACTTCATAGAAATATTTAATGAGTAGTTGATCGAGTATCTGATGATGAGAGCATTGAATGCATAATTGCTCAAATCTTTCCCAATACTCGGAGAGTGTCTCCCTATGAAATTGCTGAATCCCACATATTTCATTCCTTATGTTGGCAACTCGAAAGGCTAGGAAATACTTTTCCAAGAAAATCTCTTTCATGTCATTCCAAGTTCCAATGGAACCTGAGAGAACAAAGAAAAGTCATGTCTTTGCTACCCCTTTTAAAGAGAAAGGAAAAGCTTTCAACTTAACCTGTTTTTTGTCAACTCCATTTGGTTTCATGCCAACACAAACCATGTGGAACTCCATGAGATGAGTATGAGGATCTTCTCTGACAAGCCCATTGAATATTGGAAGTAAATGTATAAAACCAGACTTGAGCTCAAAATTGGCATTGTTGTCGATGTTTATACACAACAGTTGATTCTCCATGTTAGGAGTATCGAGCTCCTTAAGTGTCTGTTATCGTGCAACAACCATGGTGTTGACGCAAGCTTCCTTTCATAACCTGCATAAAGTGTTTTGTATTTCGTGATCTACTTGCACTCGTCTCTGATTAGTAGAACGGGTTACAAGCATAAATTGTTAAGAAAACTCAAAAGAAACGAACCACACAAGAGATTGAAAATAATGCAAATTGAATGAAAATCCTACGCTAGAAAACAAAAACTGCCTAAAAACCCTAGAAAACAGTGGAATTTGGCCTCGATAGGGTGGGCTAGTCCTATTCAAAACGTTGTGTCCCTTCAGGAAATAAAAGGCCTAGATCTAATTCCACCAAAAATCTGGTTTTGAATAGTAACTATACCGTACTATACAGTACCGCCGCAAGAAAAAAAAATTATTTCTCTTTTTTTAAAAAAATAAATAACAATCACAGAAAATAACAATTACAACACAAGAATCAACTAAAATCACTTCCCCGACAACGGCGCTAAAATTTATTGCGATGTTGCGGTCACACTAATTAATTACCCTAGCTTAAAACACAACACACAAGATAGTATAGAGCAAGAAGTCGATCCCACGAGGAAGGTTCAAGTCAGATTTTTATACTAAATGATATGTGGGGGGTTTGGAAGTTACCTAGGCTAAAGTAAAAGAAAACAAAAAACTATCAAGCAAAATTAAATAAAATCAGAAAATTATCAAGAGAACAAACCTTGGTTTCAAGTAAACATTCACATATGAAAATCAGAATTGATCACTAAAACGATACATCAATTTTATATTCTGAATATTTTCCTTTCTTAACATTAGTTAATTAACGGATTCGCCGTATAATTAACCCTAATCATCAAATAACCACAATGTCGGCACTAGTAATTTAATTGAATGACAGCCTTAAGAATTAGATAAATTGATTAATCTTAACAGCATGATTGTCCGCAGTCTATGTTTGATTTGTTTAAATGCTCTCCCTAAGGTTAATAATGTAGATGCACCACAATTATTAAACTCAGTTGCTTCACAAGTTCATATACCACAACTCTGGTTTTGATATCAAACTTAGCAATAGATTGTCTACAATAATAAATTAGAGTTCGCTCTAGCAATTAAAATAAACAATCACAGGAAAAATAAGCATAGGAGAACAAACATATTCATCATATAACCTAAAAAAAGGTAAAATAAATCTCACAGTTCTTGAAATTCAAAGGTTTTCGTGTCCTTATAACCAAGAAAAAGAGTTTAGTCTTGCATGTCCACTGAACAATTAATCAAAAAGAAAGAAAAAAGCATGATTTCGGGTTATGTTGGAGGAAAAGGGTGTTTTTTCTCTCTTGGTTGGATGTCCTCTCTTTTCCTTTCTCTCTTTTTTTTTTATATCCTAGGAAACCCTAATCCATTTTCTACAAAACAGTCCTTTTCTAAGTAGACAATTTATATTTAAACTTTTCAATAACTATTTTCCTAAAAAAAAAAAGAAATAGCCTTGCATAAAATCTTCAAGCTTTTACTTTTAACTTAGAGGAGCTCAATTGCCGAAATAAAGACTTGGATGACAGTTTGGATGCTTTCAGAAGTACTTTGGACTTGTTTCTTCACAAAACATGTTTGTTAGCAGAATTCATATATCATCTTAGAAAAATCATATCTCTCTCATATGAGCTTCTTTTCTTCTGACATTTGGTAAGCTGATAGGTCTTCGAGCAAGAAATCTAAAAAAATTAAGTTTACATCAAATGGACTTTTGTAGCTCAAGATATTTAAGTCAAAATGGCCAAAGGTCAACATTGGCA
>Ga0325402_1002071_pt1 | contig 17305 bp, 11 predicted proteins | sample PopdelMetagenome_22_FD_207212 | JGI IMG/M metagenome (GOLD analysis project Ga0325402, IMG submission 207212) | Populus deltoides microbial communities from Bellville, Georgia, United States - Xylem-PdKOR-R3 | ecosystem: Host-associated > Plants > Phyllosphere > Stem > Wood/Secondary xylem... | reverse complement strand
GCTCCTCTCCACTTCTCCAAATCTCAAATCCACCCCAGAAAACCATTAATCCCCACTTCCATCCCAACACCTAAATCCCACAACAAAATGCTCCCTCACAGACCAAATGCAATCTCAACGCAAGGAGTTCTATCAGAGGCTATGAGATTGATCCAATCAGCACCACCCACTTGGCAATCAGCGCTTTTCAGTAATCTCTCTATTTTTCTTGTTGGGTCTCCAATTTTGGTATCTGGGCTCTCTCTTTCTGGGATTTTTGCTGCTTTTTTGTTGGGTACTCTAACTTGGCGCGCTTTTGGTCCTTCTGGGTTCCTCCTTGTTGCCTCTTACTTTATTATTGTGAGTTGGAAAAGAAAAGGACTGAATCTTTACTTGCATGTAAATCGATTTATGTTTTGGGTTGTTTTTGTTGGGTTTTGGTGATTCGTTTTATTGGGTTTTTTCTTAATGGCTAAAGTAATTGAATTCCTTTTGTTTAAGTGATTCAGGCGTTACATTTTATGCCCCGTCTTTTCTAGTTATTTGTATAATATTTATGCATGTTTACGTTGCTTGAGTTTTTTTTTTTATGAAAATTATTTTTTTTTTAAAAATAGTTTTTTTTTAAATGTAAATTTAAAAAAAAAAATTATTTTCTGATATTTAATAGTGTTATGTAAAATATTTTTTTTAATGTTTGATTATGTTATGAAAAATAATTTAAAAAATAACTTATTAATATTTTTTTTAATTTTATTAAAATAATAAGAAACAAATTTTACAAATTATAAAGTTGAATGCAACTGAAATTGAAAAAAAATCTAATTTTATAAATTATCTCAAATAAAATAAATAGTAATCAAAATAATAAAGATCAAATTTTAATAAATAAAAAAAATTAAAAAATAATGAAATTAAAATAATAATAATTTAATAAATTATTTCAAATAAAATAAATAACAATCAAAAGAATAAGTACTAAATTTAATAGATAAAAATTTCAATTAAAAAAATAATAAGAGAAAAGTAAATAACAATCATAAAAATAAACATTAAAATTAATATAAAAATCAAATTAAATCATATTTTAAGAGATAAAATTAAAAAAATATTCAAAATAAATATATAGTAATTAAAAGTTTGAGATCAAATTTGATATAATTAGTAAATAATATAATATTTTTAAATTTTTTATAATTTCTGAAAAGTGTTTTTCGCTCAAAATAAAAGAAAAACACTTTCCTGAAAATCAAGCCAAATTTTTCTTTAACTGAAAAGTTTTTCTGTTAATTGGTTTTTCTAATAATAAATAAGCACAAGAAAATTTGGAAAATAGTTTTCATAAAACCACTTTCCATCTTTTGTGAATTTAATTTTGGTTCTTTTTTTGTGTAAGAATTAATTTTCCAGTCTGCCATTGTGTTGGGATTTTTTTAGTTATTTTGTTCTAAATTTCGGTCCTTTCTGGGTTTAATTTGTAATTCCTTTCATTTCTTTAAATGGTTTAAAAATATTATGTGGGATTTTGATTTTCTCTTCTCTCTCTCTCCAATCTTATATCTTATTCTGTATTTCTATTGTGCAAGATTTGAATGGTAAAAATTAGATATTACTTTTAGCAACCGAATGTTTACAAAACAAAATGCCTGATTTAGAGAGTGTTTTATTAGTAATTGCATTTTTTTTTGTTATTTAAGACCTTGTTCTTAATAGGATTCAGTTAATTTATGCTGTTAGGGAACTGCAGCTACAAAAGTGAAATGGCACAGAAGGAAGCTCAAGGAGTGGCTGAGAAAAGGAAGGGAAGAAGAGGACCAGGCAGTGTGATTGGTTCAAGTGCTGCTGGTTGTGTGTGCGATTTTTCTGTCAATATTTCGAGTAGGGGATGAGGCATTTCTTGCACTTTGGCGACTTGGGTTTGTTGCCAGTTTCTGTACCAAGCTGAGTGATACAGTCTCAAGTGAGATAGGGAAGGCATATGGCAAAATTACGTAAGCATTGCTTTTCTGTTTGGTGAGGATTTGGCAGTTCATTCTGAATTTTTAGACTTTAATTCGGTCACTCGTGATTAAGAAGAATTTTGAATTAAGTGGCTTTAAATGGCATTAACCTATTGCTACTTACAGCATCAGTCATCAGCCAGTTCTATTTAGTTTTTTCATTATTTTATAGGCGATAGCTTCTCCAGAAATAACTTAGAAGCAGTACTTGTAGATGATTTAGAAGTTTGATCATCTAGTCGGATCTGAATTTGGAACATTTGTAGCTGTTGCACTAATGGTAGCCTTGTAAGCCTTGAGACAAGGACTATCTTGCTTAAGAAGGTATCTGGGATAGGAAAACTAGGACTGATTTAAGAAACTAAGGTTTGACTTAGAAGTAAAAGATGGAATAGAAGATTTGTGTATGTAGTCTGCATTGTTTGGGTACAGTTTAGATTGATGTACTAACCCTTTCAAGGAGGGCTGTTTATGCGATAAGAAATAGACTGGTTATTTTGGAGATATATTTGATTGACTAAACTTTCCAATGATTAACTACCTTATTTTGAGAACAATTTTCTGTTTGAGGTTTGCATTTCTTATTTTCAGATGGTTTTCAAAAGAATGAGTGATATGTTCCCATTCTAAATTTTTTTATGGAATATCGGAGACATGTACAATAAGCATAATCAGATCATATGTTTATGTTTCATCTCATTCACTTGAAAAGAAAGCATGTAGTATTATGCCATCCCAATGACAATCAGCAGTATTGCATCATTTACCTGTAAAATCTGTTTAGTGCATTTGTTATATATGACTCATATCCAATGTATTGCATTTTTTATTATCCAATTTATAACTGATAGAAAAAAAAAACGGAAAAAATTAAATAGAAACCTTCCTACGAGGCAACATGTTCTTGCACACTCCCAGACACAAGTGCACGCACATATGCATGCACAAGTTGAGTAATTCCTTACATGTTGTAGTTACACTATAGTTTATGAGGGTTAACATTTTTATGAGAGCTTAACTTGATAATCTAGAAATGCTGGTTGGAATTATTTCTTGTTATTTGATCATTGCACTTTCAAGGGTTTCAGTGTTTAGTGAAGCTTGTATTTTATAGGAAAAAAAATTGATTTTAATGAAATTCTTTGATGCCTTTCTCAATCTTTTGTTTTGTCTATGGACTGTAAGAAGTCTATAATTTCACATTTATGTGGCTTGAGTAGGTGCCTTGTTACAACATTTAAGGTAGTTCCAACGGGAACAGAAGGGGCTATCAGTGCTGAGGGAACACTAGCTGGATTGTTGGCCTCTATACTTCTTGCCTCCATTGGTTGTCTCATGGTGGAGGTATTGTTTATCATCTTGTCTTTAATTATGCACATCCATTTTTATTGCTTAAATGACTCTTTATGTGTATAATGTATTCTTCTTTAGGTTGACTCGTATTCTTTTTAAGCATAAGAAAATAATTGTTGCACGTACAACCAAATGGCTGTTAGCAATATGAGCTTTTCTTTCCTGCCTCTTTCCTTCTTCTTTCTCACATTGCTTTGGGGATCATCACACTGTTTTGTGACCTGATGCTAGTAGCATTATCATAGTTTCATATTCGCAGATTATGTTGTTATAACAAGGTAGTGCTGATAGTTACTGCCAAATGTAAAATCTAAAAACACGGTTTAGCTTGATCCATAGATCTTTATATTCTCCATTTAATTTCTGCCCCCAATCATACAGATTGTTATGAGAAAGTTAGCTCTTTGTTGTGATCACCATTTTATTTCCGAAGCCTTGCCAAAAAAGATCAACTTGGTGGAAACCTTGCCAAAAACGATTTGGAAGAAACCTTGCCAAAAGAGATTTGGAAGGAACCTAGTATTATGGAGTCACTCCTGTTATCTGCAGAGGACGATTACCCCTCTTTTTTTGTAATTCTTTTTTATATAGTTCTTTGAATTGGGCTTTTATGATGCTCATGGTCCAACTTATCCCTCAGTTAAACCTTCCTTCTCCCTCTCCCTATATTTGACATAAACAATTAAAATTTAAAGAATGAACAAAAAGTATTTTTTAGTAAAAAACTTCCCTGTAAGAATTAGGAAGTTACTTGATTTTGAAGGAAGCATTGTGCATCAGCATGAAAAGATGTTTTTGGTGCATCAGCAGAGAACCCTTGGTCTAATGATGGGCTGCCAAATAGGGGCAGCCTCTTCATCTTCTAAACTGAGCATCCTCTGTCTGAACAGGATTCAAGGAGACTTTACCAGGTAGGTGCATCCATTTTTGACAACATTTGCATGCTGTTTCTTCAGATTATGTATTGATCTGAATTGTATGCTGTTTCTTCAGATTATTTATTGATCTGAATCATATGCTGTTTCTTCAGATTATTTATTAATCTCGTTCAGATCATGCCACACTATTTTATTGTGTAACTGCTTTGACATTTTCCTGATCTTTCTCCTTTTCTTTTCTATGGATCAGATTAATGTACCTGATGTAGTTATATGTGTGATAGCTTCCCAAATTGCTAATGTTGGTGAGAGCATAATAGGTGCTGCCTTCCAGGATAAAGAAGGGTTTCAATGGGTAAGCAAGCAAAAAACAGATCACTTAATTTCTCATATTGCACTCACAATCCCTTTTTGTTTTTCTCCTATGAGGGGGATTGAGGAGTTTAAAGGACTACTTACCCATAACGCACCCCTTTTCCCTGTTCCAGGAGCCATAGAAGGCTCAAACTCAGCAGTCACTGGTGTACCAACCTATGGAATAAAGCCAGCAGTTGTACTTGTTATGTTTATCTGCTGTTGTCAATATATGTTCTGAATTCTGATCATTGTTGTCAATGACTGTTTGGAGACCATTAACCAGCTTGAACCTTAAATTAATTATTTATGTTAGATTGTGGTTAGCTTTGAATTCAAATTTGGATTCATGTAGCTTACCTGACTAGTTTGGTATTGAGGATTATCACCTGAGTTGATATGAAGCATCTGGTTGGTTTTGGATGTACCTCATGGATATACTTACTGTATTGTGGAACCTCTTTTAACCAAAGAGTAATAAAAAAAAAAAATGAGGCCATTGTTTGGCTCCTAGCTTGTCCGGACCCTCCACTATGAAATGGGCATGTTAAGAAAGAATATTCCACTTCTCTGAGTTTCTATAGATTATTGGAATAATTCATCGCCCTGTCGAGTATTGAAAACTCTATTGCAGCCAGTGTGTACCTGGCTTGATGTTGCTTAGGTTCAGGATTTCATCAATCATTTGATAGGATGTTTGAGTCTGTGTTCACCAATAAACTTCTGCCTCGTACATTATATAGTTTGATGCTTCTGCTCCTTTTCCGCAGCTCAACAATGATGCTGTCAATGTCATCAACATATCCGTGGGCAGCATTTTAGCAGTACTGATGCAGCTAGTCATTCTCCAAAAATGGGGTGCTTAAATCTATGAATCAGCGGAATACAAATGCCTGAACATTTTGGATATTAGCGTCAACATCATTCCAGCCACCCGCAAGTTCTATTGATAAACAAAGCATGATCAGGTGCTGTTAAAGTTTAATGCCCTGTTTCACTTCGAGCTGTGAGATTGACTGTTTGGTGATCTGCATACAAAGCTCTCTGCTACTTTGCAACAGAGTGCCAAACAAGGAGGTATTTATAAGCACTTCTGGATCTATTTGGGATAATATTCTTTGTATAGTTGTTAGATACAAAATGTTTCCATTTTTATTTGTATATTTATTCTTATTAGCTGATGCATTAGTCCTTTGTTAAGAGATCAGCGACAACAGAGTGACAACTCTACAATGTGAATTTTTAATCTTCTTTTGTGGCAATTTTCTGATGGAAACGATGTAATTTTGAATTCACAACCTCCGAATAGCTGAAACAGTGACAAATAATTTAGGGGAACGTTTTACACACTAAGCTTTTATTAAGCAGCTAATATGCCTAATTTAGCGCTGCTCACACATGACAAGTGCTTTGGCCTATGGATTTCCCTACTCCATTTAGGTTTTGTAATTTCTAATCTGTTTACATGTCACCGTTGTCCTCATGGCTATTCCTGCTAGTGCCTCCCTTGGCTTCCTTGAGAATGAGTTCCAATAGTCTCTCGTACACTCCAATCGCAGACTCCAGCATATCAATGGCTTTGCTCCTATCTTTTGCTGCCACAGATAAGACATCCTCTATCTCTACTGTATCCTTTATTGATCTGGTAAACTCTTTTCCAGATAGCACAATACCTCCACCAACAGATTTATTCATGTTATCGCCAGCTCTAACACCATGTCTTCTAGCATCACCAATCCCACTGGCGACAACCAGATCGCTTATGCTTTCCATGTTATTGCCAAGAACCATAATCACCAGCCCTCTTTCAACTTCCCACAAATACACCCTCCCATCTTCTGCAGCAGATACCAGATTCTTCCCCGCATTCGTCATCACCACAGATATGATTGCTCCACCATGTTTGTCAGCCAAGATCGCCAATTCAAGCATGCGGCTCACTTGTTTTCTGCTTCCGACTTTCAAAAATCCCTTATAAATCGAACCATCTGCCCCTGCAGCATAGAATTCTGTCCCTGTTGGGTCCAAAGCAATCCTTGAAATTGCACATGGAAATGTAATTTTGCGCAGGCTTGTTCCATCCAAAAGGCTCCACAACTTGCATGTGCAATCTGTTGAGCATGAAATTACAGTATAGTGGCAGAACCCAATACAAGTAATAGACGTAACTGGACCATCATGTGCAACAAAGCTATGCAACATCAAATCGCTGCAATTCCCATCCGTTGTTTGCTCAACAAGTTGAAAGATTGGAACAACAAGTATGGTACCATCATCACCACCAGAAATTAGGAGTGACCCGTCATTGCTGATTGTGAGGCAGGATACAGGTTTGGTGTGGGCAGGAAATGATTTCAGAATGTTACCTGAAGGGATGGAGAGAACATAGACATTGCCAGAAACGCCACCAGCAAATAAAAATGACCCATCAGGAGTGGCAGCAAGTGGAGCCACAGGTTCAGGGACAGGCAGATGGTGAAAAGCTGTCGAGGACCACCAATTGTACAGGTGAATTGAGCCTGAGGCAGTGGCTGAGGAGATATGAGATGCAGCAATATAAGCCTTTCCTGCAAGGACAAGGCCATGGCGTGGTGACCTGCTGCCAGAGAAGCGAGCTAGGGTGGTGCCTGAGAAGATGTCATAAGCAGTAATGGGGCCGTCAGGAGAGCTAGTAAGGACAATCTCACGAGAAGAAGACATTTTCTTCAGGTGGGACTACTGGCTACTGGGCATGCAATAAATAATATAAAGGATGTCTTGCGATTTTTTTTTTGTTTTTTGTTTTTTTTTTTTTTTTGCGATTTTACTTGGGGCAAACGTGGATTCCATGTTAAGGTTGGATTTTTGGTCTTGGGCGTTGAAAACGAGGTTACTAATATCATCAGCAATTCGCTTTCTTTATACACCTGTTAAACTAGGAAGGTGGGTTGGTTCACGTGGCAAGAACAAGACCATTTTCGCGTTAGGTTTCAAGTTTCACAGACTAATCCTGTTCATCATCAAAGTAGAACCTTAAGCTTTATTCCTAGTAAGAAAATCACAATAATTTATACCAAATCTGCGGTATACACCCCATTCTGTATCCAAAAACGACTTTGAGGTGTATCATCGAATGGTAACTACTATTTCCACCTACTGGAGTTATATTATGATCATATAGGCAAAAGGTTATGATAGAGAGAATAATCTTAAGGCTGCATCATTGTTTACTGTTTGTGTGTTTCATAGGAAATCCCCCTTCTGGGTTCTTACAGGCTGCAAGAGAGGAGCTAGCTAGCTTGAGATTTTTGTTTCTCAAGGTGATCTTTTTTACCATATATGTATGTATACATGCTGCATTCCATAACCCGTCAAGATTGGAGGAATTATTCACCGAACAGTAATACAATCTTACCATGCTGATTACCTTCCTTGTCTACAAATTAATTGCCTAATTAACTGGGGAGGGTCACAGCTTTGCAAGAGGAGGGCTGGGCATCTGACTGTTTTATGGGAGGGCTACTTTAGTAATGGGTTAAAACTCTAAATGTTTTTCTGGATTTGATGCCCTGCTAAGTAACTGAAATTGAGCTTGGATTTGATTATCTCTGCTTGAAAAAAATAAAATAAAAATTGTCAACCTCACTTGATTTTGATTATGTAATGTTGGGAATTCCAACCGGTGATGTACTGATATTTGCTCAAAGGAGGCTAAGCACACTGAGACACAATATTTAACGTAGTTCGACAAAACCGCCTACATCCACGGGAGAGAGTTTATATTATTTAGAGATTAGAAAAAAGATACATTACAAATACATGGAGGAGGAGGATCACTTTACTCAAACTCAACTCTGAGCTCTCTTGGTTGCCATTGCAGCTCTCCACTTTCTCTCTTGTTCTCTACATTTCTCACCACTCTCATCTCATTTTGCTCTCACTCCCGGTGCCCTTTTATAGGCAACAATGGTGCTACCAGTTCCTACTCTTCTTCAACAAAGGTGGCTGCCAACTCCAGCTCTTCTTCAACAATGGTGGCAGCCAACCTTTGACATCTTGGATGGGTGTATATGGTTGGTGCAACTCCAGCTACAGCTGCTGCAATTGTCAATGGTTGTTGCACATTAATGGCAACCAACCCAACATGTAGCTGGTGTGAAAAATAGAACTCTCGTGTATTCGCTAAGAGTGAATAGCGACAAGGGATGCTAATTTTATAGTATAGTTATTTTTATTGTATTAAGATTTATAAGGGTTTGTTTAGTTTGGATTCTCTAGCCATGTAACTTTTAATAAAAAATACTTTTTTTATAAGAATTTTAGGTTTAGACTAATATAAATAGGGATGTATAATTTTTTTTTCTCATTAAATATTATTGAATTAAAGTTTTTTATGAATATATCATGGTTTTCTTTATAGGCTGTAACTATAGTTTTTTTTTCTTTTATCGAATTGATGAGTAATAATTTCTATCCACACTATAAATCAAGTTAATTGGTATCAGAATAGGTTATCTTATTTGATGGATAAAAATGATAGCAACTCATTTTGCGATCCAATGCAAGAGTGGAGCTCATCTGAAATGCTATGAGACCTTAAGAGGTAGTGTAAATAACTCAAAGCATACATTAGATTGTTTTATGTCAAATAACTTGAAATATCTAGTTTAGCTTTTGGGAGGTGAAAGCAAGGATACAAGAGGAAAATGCATGGAAAGTTATCTTGGAGCATACCTAACTTTATACCTATTCTTGAAGTCCTACCTGGACAACCACTTATTCATGTGGGAGATCTTGGTGAAACAAAATCAAAGTTAGTAGATAGCATGGGCCAAGGAGGGAGTTGAAAAAAAGTTTCAATCTTTTAATGTTAAGTTAGAGAATATAATAGCAAACTGTGTCCTTTCTGTTATGGATGAAAATCTTGCAAATAAGGACATGAAAGACATGTTAATTTCTACAAGTTTTCTAGAGGTATTATGAAAAATTATTTTGGAGTTGTTTGACATACAAAGGTTAAAATACTAGCAGGAGTCGTAAATGATAAGGAAGTCAAGTTTGAAGTAAAAGAATGTGTGAAGGAATTACAAGTAGATTTTATAAGAACAAAATAGTATAAAATTAGATAAGATATTTTTTTAGCATGCACATACTATAAATTAAATTTTAAAATTCACGGGCCAAAAACATGTTACTATGTGATTAAGCTAGCTACAATGCTATATTCAAAGTATGTATCTTTTTGGTATGATCAAGTTAATTTTTGACAATTAACTCGAGGTAAAATTTTTTGCTAGTAGGGGGGACTAACGTGGGATGCTATTTTTTTTAATTTTATGGCATAATTATCTTTATTATAATATTTAATTAATTATTAGGATTTATAAGGATATGTTAAGTTTAGGACTCCTAATTCTAATCATATCCTATTAGCTATGTAACTTTCAATAAAAATCATTTTTTATAAAGATTTTTGGTCTAGATTGATATAAATAAAGATGCCTGGCTCTCTTTTTCCCCTTAAAGATTATGGAATTAAAGTTTTTTTTTATATATATATATATATATATATAAATATAACATGGTTTTCTCTATAGTTTCTTTCTGCAGAGCTTAGGATCCTAAAACTTTAGGGATTAAGAAGCTCTAATTACTATCACACTATATATTGTATCAAAAAGATAGATTTAATTTTATTATGTAAAATTTAGCCCAAATATAATCAACTAAAAGACCATATTAGGAATCAAAATCATCATTGATGGCTAAAACCATCAATAATATTTTTTAATTGTCTTATAGAATTATTTTTTTAATTCAATAATAAAAATATTATTGTATCAACTTATATATTTTCAGAGCTAAATCTCTTCTCGAAGCAATTTTAAGAATGTATCCCTCACATTGATTTAGTATATTTGGACGAATTTTATATATATATATATATATATATATATATATATATATTCAGAAAATCAAATAATGGAATAAATATCTTTAACCATTAAATGAATTACTTAAAATTATAATCACTAGCATTTTGCATATCCTACTTTCCACAACACGCCTTTGAAAAAGAAAAAGAAAAACAAGAAGGGAGCGAAAAGACCATCCCACTTCAATTTCAAAATTCTTGGTTTGGTTTTCTGACATGGTGGAGAAAAAGAAAAGGAGGAAGAAGATATTGAAATCCCATCCCTTCTAGTGTCTTCTCCTGTCAGCATCACGAATATTGCTTTCTTGGAGCCGCTAACAAATAGAAGTGGAAGGTATTGTTTGGAAACCATAAACATGGTTTGTAGGAAATTGTTTGAAACATGATTTCTCGTTAAAATTATGTTTTTAAAAATTATTTTTTTTATTTTTAAATTATTTTGATATGTGGATGTTAAAAATAATTTTTATAAAATAAAAAAATATTATTTTAATTTATTTCCGAACAAAAATATTTTAAATTACAATCGGTATTATATTTGGAGTATTTAAAAGTGTCGCAACGATTATTTTTTAAAGTGTTTTTTATTTGAAAATATATTAAAATAATTTTTTTATTTTTAAAAAATTATTTTTGATATAAGGATATTTGATATCATCTAAAATATTTAAAATATTAATTTTTAAAAAAAATATAATTTTATTTAAAAAAACTTTTAAAATAACAACCGGGTCCGTAAACACCCCGGAAGCGCCACGGGTTCTCACCAAGAAAAACAGTAACCATTGCCAACTCGACACCAAGTCAAAAAATTCCCAAATCCCAATCATTTGTTCTTTTGTTTTGTCCTCTTATTACCGTCGCCGAGATTGCGAATTGTGTTAGGCGACATTAAATTATTAAAAGCAGATCATAACTGCCCATCTGCATGGATTGTGTCCCCATTTGACCATCTCTTGCCCGAGACAAAATGCGTTTCTAGTGATCTTAAAGACATTGAATACGTTTCTGTAGATAATAATGAGTGTCACCATGTTGCATGCGGTTTGATGAACTTCCAATAACTCCCTTGTAATTTGCTTTATCTTCCCGTGTAAGCTAATAAACATGGCTGCAGGTTGGTTTGGGATTGCTGCAGTTTCTTCTTCTTCTTCTTTTTTGTTTCTACGGAGAAAAAATTGTTTGGTTTTTCGAATAATTTCTAGGATTTCACGTGTAATTGCATTTTGAATTTCAGGAGAATATATACTTTTATATACAAATTTAATGCGTTCTTCATCAAATATAAACTAAAGATTCACAGCTCTAGTTTAGGCATAAATTATAGAGTTAATTCTCCCAAAACCGAAAGAGAAGAGAAAACTTTCATGATTTCCTTTTTTAAAACCTAATGGCAACCTCATAATTTAGGAGGAAACTAGGGTTTTTGTTTAAGAACCCCAAGACACAAAATCAATTCCCCCCCGCATACAATCGCTTTCAGTCTTTGAAAGCTCAAAACCCAAGGGGCCACCTGTTACACTTCCTTCTTCCTCCCTCCGCTTCTCTCTGTCTTTTATATTTTTATTATTTCTCTTTGCAGAATTCAACAGCAGCAGTTAACTTCAATGCTTTCTTTATTCACCCTATGAATACACGCGTCCTCACTGCTAAGAATCCTATAAAACAAAATTCCTTTCTCACAATTTCTCACGTTCCAAACACCACCTCCTTAGCTCCACATTATCACAGTTTATTATTTATATTCTCACTGTTGAGTAATAATAACCCATCATGGCCCTCAATTCAACTGATCGGAAAGATGTGATTTTGAGTATGGACGAGTTCTGTGATGAAGGTGTTAACGTGGGGTCAAATAACAACAACACTGGAGGAGGAGGAGGTAGAATTTGGAGGGAGTCAAGCTATGATTTCTTGAACAATGCAAATAACAAGGACAAGCGACCTCTCATGACTGGCGACAACAACAGTGCCATTACTAATGGAAGTAGATGCTACAAACTTGATTTTAATGGTCATCAGAACAGTAACGGTGGTGTTACTGCTGGTGCTAGTGATAGCGGTTCAGTAATGGAGGAGGAAGATCCACCCTCGAAGCTGATTGGTCATTTCTTGCACAGACAGAAAGCATCAGGTGAGTTTTGTTTAGATATGGACTTAGAGATGATGACTCATCTTCAAAACGATACTGTTGTTCCTCATAAGAATTTACCTCCTGTTTCTGAGTCTCCTACCACTAATACGAATCGGGTTTCTTTTGACCCAAACCCACCCGGCTCAAGTGAGTCCTTGAGGAGGAGAAGGGACTTCAAGAATTCTTCTCCACGTAATCAAAATAATGGTGATGGTGAGATTTTGAAGTGTAGCTCTAGCAACGACGGATCGTTTTGTAGCAATTCCTCGTTTAAGAGGAGGTCTAGTTTGTTGAAGGAGAGGACAAAGTCTAGATTGATGGACCCACCGCCGCATCCACCGGAGAAGTCAGGGAGAGTGGTTGTTGGGAGGTCAGGGCAGTTGAAGTCTGGATTTTTAGGGAAAGGGAGTGTTTTTGATGAAGAGGAAGATGACCCTTTATTGGAAGAGGATTTGCCTGATGAGTATAAAAAAGATAAGCTTGATATTTGGATTTTACTTGAATGGTTGAGTTTGATTGTTATTATTGCTGCTTTAGTTTGTAGTCTTGCAATTCCATATTTGAGAACTAAGAATTTGTGGAGACTTCGATTGTGGAAATGGGAGGTTTTGGTTCTGGTTTTGATTTGTGGGAGACTGGTTTCTGGTTGGGTTATTAAGGTTATTGTTTTTTTCATCGAGAGAAATTTTCTTTTGCGAAAAAGGGTTTTATATTTTGTTTATGGAATTAGGAATGCTGTGCAGAATTGTTTGTGGTTAGGGCTTGTTTTGATTGCTTGGCACTACTTATTTGACAAAAGAGTTGAGAGGGAAACTAGGAGTACGACACTTAGGTTTGTGACTAAGGTTTTGGTGTGTCTAGTGGTGGGTACCTTGCTGTGGTTGGTGAAGACCTTAGTGGTTAAAGTACTTGCATCTTCATTTCATGTGAGCACTTACTTTGATCGGATTCAGGAGTCGCTGTTTAATCAGTATGTAATCGAAACCTTATCTGGCCCCCCATTGGTTGAAATGAAAAGAAATGAAGAGGAGGAAGAGAGACTTCTTGCAGAGGTAAAAAAGTTGCAGAATGCAGGTGCCACCGTGCCCCCTGGCCTTAAGGCAACAGCGAGCCCGTCACCACCACAGAGTGCAAAGGTGATAGGAAGTGGTAGTTTCCAGAAAAGCCCTCGAATTGGTACCCCCAACCCCAAGCTTTCTCGTGCACTTTCCAACAAAGTTGATGAGGGAGATGAGGGGATAACAATCAACCACTTGCACAAATTGAATCCTAAGAATGTTTCTGCTTGGAATATGAAGAGGCTAGTGAATATAATTCGACATGGTGCTCTGTCCACACTGGATGAGCAGATACAAAATTCTAATCACGGTGATGAAGAGTCAGCTACAAAGATTAGAAGCGAATTTGAGGCAAAAGCTGCAGCAAGGAACATATTCACAAATGTTGCTAGGCAAAGGTCTCGGTAAGTCATTAATTCCACCCAAATTTTCATATTCTGAGTCCTTTGTTAAATGCTGTCTAGTCAGGTCATGCTTTTCTCTACATTTACAATCTAGTTAGTGTGTTTGATTTAATCTACTTTCACTCTATTCTAGTATCTGACTTGCTCCACGAGTCTCAGCTTCTTGTTGGATAATTTGGGCATTGCTATATGAAATTTAACTGATTTCCAAGTTTCGTTAGGATTATCTTTGATATGAAAGTAGTCATTTTGATGTGAACGATGCAATATGTATTGTTCTGTACAGTTTTGCTTGAAAAAATCCATGTAAATTTTTTTTATCTACGGATCATAGAATGTCTTCTAGGACACGGAACACTAGAGATACTTGATATGTGTTTATGATGACAGGTGCTTGATAATTATAAAGGAACTGTTTGTTTCTATGATGGTGTTCTTCTCTGTGGTACCATTGTCATCCTGTATTGATCCTCTGTCATACTTTACCATGCAGGTATATCTACCTGGATGACATCATGCGTTTCATGCAAGAAGATGAGGCTTCAAAAGCCATGAGCCTCTTTGAGGGAGCATCTGAAAGCAACAAAATCAGCAAAAAATGTTTGAAAAATTGGGTGGTAAGAACAAAGTAATAATATTTTTTTCTTTTTTCTCCTTTTAATTTGTATTCCTTATTAGGTTCTAGAATCTTCTTTTGCTTGTAGCGTTTACAAATATCTCAAGGTATCTAAATGTGTAGTAAGTGCACCTGAACTCGTAAATTTATGGGATTGGACTGGGAACCTTTTAACAATCCATAGGTCTATAAGAACGTCAGAGTGTGGACATGATTTTTCTAGATGTTTGTCTTTGAAATAATGTAAAATTTTAATGGTTCTATGCACTTTTCACATTAAACTAAGATTGTGATTTCCTAGAAGCATAACTTTATTTTCAGTTGGATGATCTCCTCTCTTAAATGAGGATTTTCTTGTCATGGATTATGCAAAAAGGAAGCCTGCTTTGCAGACTCATATTTGATTGGATAATTGTGAAGTTTGTCTGCTTCCATATTTTCTTGACATGGGAGTGTAATTGTTCAAACTACTGTCATGTGTAGGCATATTCTTGTATGATTTTTATTTTATGGTCATATGACAAGGTGCTGTATGATTCTGTCAGGTCAATGCTTTCAGAGAACGGAGAGCACTTGCTTTGACACTCAATGACACAAAAACAGCTGTGAACAAACTGCATCGTATGGTGAACTTTCTGGTTGGGATTGTAATAGCAATTATTTGGCTTCTTATACTAGGAATTGCTACAAGCAAGTTTCTCCTCTTTCTAAGTTCACAACTTCTTCTCGTGGCTTTCATATTTGGAAACACCTGCAAAACCGTGTTTGAATCTATTATTTTCTTGTTTGTGATCCATCCATTTGATGTGGGCGATCGCTGTGAAATAGATGGAGTTCAGGTATGTAAGCTAACATATGAACTGAATCCCAATTTCATGGATTTACCATGACAGAAATTTTGACTTCTATATATTATGGGCTTAATTTGTTTTTCAACAAATTTCAGATGGTGGTAGAAGAGATGAACATTTTAACTACTGTCTTTTTAAGATTTGACAACCAGAAGATAATAATCACAAACAGTGTTCTCGCTACCAAAGCCATTGGCAACTACTACCGTAGCCCTGATATGGGGGATGCAGTTGAGTTCCTCATCCACCTAGCTACTCCAGCTGAAAAGATCGCCATTGTCAAACAAAGAATAAGCAGGTAAGCACATAAATGGGAGGCCTTTTTTTGCCTTGTCAAGTTTTCTTTACTGAAGTGATAATGGTATTTTAACATTTGATTGGACAACAGTTTGTTCTCTTAAATCCGAACACATTAATAAAGTTACATTAAAAAATAAATCGTGCTATGCAACATGAAAACCTTGGCAAAAAATAATCTCAGCCCTTGCTTTCTGGGATCTACATGTGGAGCCCACGGATTCAATGGCTGCGATTCTTTCAGGTTGTGGTTTTGTTCCGAAAGCACTTTTCCCTCGTAAATTTATGCCTTCTGGAAGATTAAATCCAATATAATTGTCTTTTGAATGAGTTGGAGATTACTGTACAGATGGATACTATCTATGAACAATTAGTTATTGTTGATTGACTGACTGGAACCTAGAAACTTGGTAAACAGCAGATACACACAAGTACGGTTACATATATGCATGATTGCGTGTTCATATAAAGAGAATCTTTGTTTTTAATTTTCTTTTCTGTTAAGATTCTTGGTTCAATTATCTATTGTTCTTTCATTAGTTTATACAGGCACGCATTTAGTTCAATAGATATTTTCTTTTAATTGATTATCTATGCTAAGAATAACCTTGCATCTGTCACTGCAGTTATATTGAAAGCAAAAAGGACCACTGGTATCCTTCTCCCTTGATTATATTCAAGGATGCAGAAGACTTGACCAGGGTGCGGATAGCAGTTTGGTTGACACATAGGATGAACCACCAAGACATGGGAGAGAGGTTTATAAGAAGATCTCTCTTGCTGGATGAGATGCTGAAGATTTTCAGGGAGCTCGACATTCAATATCGCTTGCTTCCTCTTGACATCAATGTCCGTGCCTTGCCTCCTGTTATGTCTGACCGCCTTCCTGCCAATTGGACCGGCTGACAGATGAAACAAAAAAATTAGATGTCATGCAATCACTCTGACACTGAAGCTCTCTTTTGGGGGCAAACTAGCATCTGGGAAACAAGTAGGTTACAATGAGATTTTCCAATGTATTATTTATCGTTTTATCCAACAAGAAGCTCTTATTAGTACACAGTGACATTTCCAAACAAGATGCTATTATAGAACCACATTCCAATTCATATTGTTATATAATTAGCTACTGTAGAGTTGGTGAATCCTTGTAGAGTTATATTATGATTCTCATGGCAGCTGCCCTCGCTAATAATCTGATAATTGACCCACCTTCTGGCTAGCAAATTCTGTAACTTCTAGTTAAAGAGATTATGCCAGTATGGTGATTTAAGTTGATTGGTTATCTGTAGCCACTTAGCATGTGATACACTGCTTTGTTTGAGGCATCATTGCCGTTTTACATCCCAAGCCTGTCTGGGAATTCTTAGGTTCTCAAGCCTGCATGAGAATTCTTTGGTGAATAGATAGTTAGCAAATTTATATCACTTGCTGGTCTATCACGAGGTTTTATACTTGGGTGCGAAA
>Ga0325402_1002070_pt1 | contig 17305 bp, 6 predicted proteins | sample PopdelMetagenome_22_FD_207212 | JGI IMG/M metagenome (GOLD analysis project Ga0325402, IMG submission 207212) | Populus deltoides microbial communities from Bellville, Georgia, United States - Xylem-PdKOR-R3 | ecosystem: Host-associated > Plants > Phyllosphere > Stem > Wood/Secondary xylem... | reverse complement strand
ATTTAGAAGTTAAAATTTTCCGGGAGTCTCAAGAATCCCGTCAGACAAATCTAGAGTTATTTAAGATTTATGTGAATATTATCTTCTTCTTTTTTTTAGCTTTGAGTATTTGTTTTAAGGCTAGGTTGTCTCAAATCACAAGTCGTTCAAATGTTCGACTTCTAACAGTAATTTACACGAACCACTAGTGAGAAATCTCTTAAACCATTTTAGAATAGAGAAATTATTATACCTTTAAGTGCTAGATCTTTTCTTTTCTGTTTTAGGTGTTTTTGTACTATATTTTACTAGCAGGAAATAAGAAGCATAACTTTTTGTTTATATGAAAACTTAAAAAACTCTATAAATTGTAAAATATCAATTTATCCCTTAAATAATATCATATATATTATTTTAATCTAATTTTAGAAATTTATTTAATCAAGTCCTTACTTGATTGTTTCTAGGTCTAGGATTATAATCTCATGTATTAATTACATTTTAGTCTTTAATTTCTAAAATTTATTTACAATCAAATCACACTTTATTAATAATTTCATTTTAAATTTTAACAAATGGTTTTTATGTGTGTGACTCATTAGGTTTCATAATAAATTGGTCTAAATATAAATTATAATCATAAATAAAATATGATTAAATAAATTAAAAAATCTAATTTATTATTAATTCAATAATTGATTTATTTATATTTGAAGATTACGTACAATGTTTAACAACATGTCATGATCCCTAAAATATTAGAAAAGTCATAAATAGTTCGACTTAACTTTTCAGTTACCATTTTTTCAATATAATTATGATCTCTTCATCAAGAAATTTTTGATTTAGACATTATAGCATGGAGTGTGTTTACTTTGTTAAATTATTTTAGTTCTCGATATTATAGTCATTAATTATTTAAATAAAACTTGAAATTATTTTCAAATCTCATTCCACCTTGGCCAATGATTTCACAATCAATATCATTTGAGAATAAATTGAACATTTTCTTTGATTCACCTAGGATAATGAATTGTTTCTTAATTTTATTGCAAATAAGTTTTATAAATTAAGGACTATTGTAACACCCTGAGATTTTTTTCATGATAAATGCAATTCCCATGAGCCTTGAACTCGGGAAAATGAGGATTTTTTTTTTTTAGATATCTATAACATCTTAGTTCCACACACAATGTATCATAATAAATAATAAATGGTTAAGGAAAATAAATTAGCATTTGATATAATAGAAACATAATGACTAAGAAATGAGAAAAACATAAATACTTTTTCTCTGTGATTACAACTCCCAGAAATTTAATACTATCCGAACTACTCCTAAAACAACTGTCTCGTAATGGAAAGTTTCTTCTTGTTGTTCATGGTAGAAGTCTTGCATAGAACTCATATTTATGTAAATATGAACAACTATAATTACATAAAAGTAGAACCACTGATTCCCTACACTTTCATGCTATCGTTAGGTTATAAGTCACAACATGCTCTTTGTTCGCAAGACCTCGACGTATTTTGTCCACAAGATCTCAGTTCATTAAAGTATATTGCACCTCTGTATTTGTGCAACTGCACTTACTCTTACTCATGCTAGTTTGGTATACCGACCATCCTTTCTAAAACAATTATCCCTTATCTTTATACAGAATCACCCATTTATTTCACATTTCCTAATAGTGAAATCGACTAATCACTTTAATCCATTCATTGCTATGCCAATGACCATCTCAATTACTTTGTTCGGCATCATCTTGAATGTCCATCTTGAGATCTACACGTTCACCCATTCGATCACGTCATCCTGCTAACAAATATCATAAACTTGTTTTATTAACCGTTAGTTTTAACGTAAGTACTCCCCATTGCTTATACCCTATGTTATCACATCACATCTTCTATTTTAACAATTTCATTTCGAACACTGAATAAACACTAGTTCTTATGAAAGGAACTAGGTTCCCATTCGGTTCCATCAATTACGGTTCCTTTCTCCTTGTCTGAGTCACTAATGCCTTACAACAACTTTATAGACTAAGGCACAAACCCTTCGATCTAAACCTTCAATTAGAATTTATGTTTAAAGCCTCGATCCCTGGTGCCCTTTCATTAACGTCATCAGTAATTCCTGGACACTAATCAACAGTATCACTCCAGTAAATAGTGTCATGTACCAGCACTAACTGATCAATACCAAGTAATAACTCCTTGTCCAGGATCGCCCTAACAATTCTATTCAGCCTGTCCCAGCCGTTTAGGAACATTTTTTTTCCTCAATCCAAGCCATGCAATAATTTCTTAATCAGACAACCACTCTCATTCCTCCTCACAAGCATTCGACCTTCACCAGTTAGTAATGCTCACCGCCCAAAACGGGGTATAATGCTGCAATAATTCAAAAACAAGAATTATCATGACATCCCAATCATTTTCACGTATTCAATCACAATACACTTTTTCTGATAAAATGTTTTTTTAAAAAAAAACAATTTAAGATTCCACGTTAACATTATACCGCGTATACCAATTATCCACTCAATAATTGCTTCTATTAGTAACCCTTTAACCAGGACATTAGTCTCAAACATCCAGACAAGTAATTCCTCCCATTATGCCCATTTACCAGGCATCTATCATATTTACCCAAACTCAGCAATACCCCAGGTTCAGACCATTACTTTTGACTATCCAAAAATCCAACCATCTAACATTTGACATTAACCCCGTTACCGGGTCATTAATCCATTCATCCAATTCTCGGCACCAACCCCATCACTAGATCTCTTATTTATCTGCCCAATTCTCGGGCATCGACCCCATCACTGGGTCTCTTATTTATTCACCCAATTTACCGGGCATTGACCCCCTTACCGGACCACTGATTCATATGCCTAATTTCCTGGGCACTAACCCCCTTTACCAGATCATAATTCATCCGCCTAATTTTTCGGGCACTAACTCTTTTTCGAGTCACTAATTCATCCGCCCAATTTCTCCAGGCACAGACCCCCTTTACTGGTTCACTAATTCATCCTCTCATTTTTCCCGGGTGCTGACCCCTTTACCGGGTCACTAATTCATCCGTCCGATTTCTCTAAGCACTGACCCCTTTACCGGGTCACTAGTTCACCCGCCCATTTTCCCCGGGCGCTGACCCCCTTTACCGGGTCACTAATTCATCCGCCCCTTTTCCCGGGCGCTGACCCCCTTTACCGCCCCTTTATCGGGTCATTAATTCATCTGCCCATTTTCCCAGGCGCTGGCCCCCTTTACCGGGTCACTAATTCATCCGCCCAATTTCTCCAGGCACTGACCCGTTTACCGGGTCACTAATTCATCCGCCCATTTTCCCGGGCGCTGACCCCCTTTACCGAGTCACTACTTCGTCCGCCCATTTTCCCGGGCACTGATTCAACGTATAAATTTGTCCACAATTAGCACAACCATAATATACATAATAATATCACAAAATTACTTTATTATCAATTAAAAGCATAAAAACACTACAATCTTTTTTCAAAAATATACGATACTGTTCGTATCAATCATTACAATCCTTCAATCGGTTCTGCCACCGCCAATTCCTCACTGGGCAGCTATAACTTTTTAATTTTCTTAATAATAATTTCACATCAATGTTTATATTTAAAATGGCATTATAAGAAAAATTACTATATCTTAACATTCGTAAAATTTCCTAAATAGATTAGGTGTCGGGCACCTACCTGCAGTCTAGTCACGGAATGCACGACTCTGATATTGTCCTCCTGTAGGCAACTCTCTTGTACCAACAAGAATTACCAAATCACTTATACAATTATTTCTTTCCGAAATAATTTATATTTATTTCGCCATCGTGAAATTAAATTTAAACTTCACATTCAAAAATCACTAATAAACTACTTTACCCATAATCAATTATTTTATTTATAATACATTTATCGCCATGGTCTATCCAAGTAATAAATTGGTTGTTTTATCCATTCCATGACTTCAATTCCACCATTTTCCCAAATCCTTATATATTACAACAATAAGATTAAACAAGGATTTTGTCATAATTTAACAACCAACTTTAACAACTCAATTCATTTATTTTCATGAACTTGGTCAAACCTTTATAAGATGGAAAATTAAGATTTTTCTTCCATCCTATTTAATTTGCAATTCAATCCTTCTCATCATGTTTCTTAACATATTTCAACACTAATTTTATCATTACCCACATCCACATTCCATCTTTTTATTTCTTTCTTCACTTTGCCAAATTTCTTAGTTTAGTAAGGATGACATTTATTTTCTTTCTTCTTCTTCTTCTTTTTTTTTTTTTTTTGCATCCTACTTGTTTATGCATTACTTAACCCTATTAAATATATTTCCATTCACACTAAAATTCTAACTTAGTCAAATACAATTTTCCTCTTCTTCCATCATTTAACCTTGCCGAATTTAAAAAAAAAAAACATCCAAGGAGGATCAATTCTTCTTTGATTCTAGTTTTCTAAACCTCATCTACGATTAATTTTATATATTTGAGCATGATAATTTTTGTTTTCATCAATCACATACATTCCCTATATTTTTCTACCAATGCCAAAATTTCAAGTAAAGGATAGCATGAAATTTCTTCAACTTTTTACTCAATTAAACACTAACCCATTCAATTCTCATGCCAACAAATAAAATTTCATCACAATATCACAAATTACTACAACCAATATGCTAATCACAAAGTTCCATAATCAAGTCCATCACCACCCAAGCATACATGTATGTAATTTCTACAATCAACACAATACAATCATATTTACTAATAAGATAACAAGGAATTTAATTAGAAGAAACCTTAAGGTGAAACCACCCTTTTATCTCCCTCCTTCTTCTTCCTTTCTCCACACTTCATTCTTCCTCCACTAGCTTTAAAACCCTTAGATCACTCAAATATTTAGTGTAGCTCACCATAAACCTTCTTAATTATCTTAACTCTCCATAATCATGCATTATTTTCAAGAATGGATGAGAGAATTGTAGAGAAATGTAAGAAAATCCCTAACTCCCCTTTCTCTCCATGTAGCCCGCTGGACACTCCAAGCAAATTGGGGTTTATATAGTAAAATTTTTATTATTTGCATTTAAGCCCTTGCCTTTCATGTTTAACTTTATCTAGTCCCATGAGTCATTTTCTTTTCTTCTTTTCTTTTTCCTTTTGGTCGGCTGGAAACAGCCCTTTAAAGGCTGACATTTCAACTAATTTATTCCATCTTTCTTTTAATTATATCACCATGTGTTTCTGGTATGTATATGTTTTTTACCCGGTTACCGGTACTTTTTCGTGCAAATTCTAAAAGTCACTAGACATAATATTCTAAAAATTCTGAAACTTTACCCCATGGTAAAATAATATATTAGAATACTCCACACAAAGTTTTAACTCAATTTGTCAATCATATCAAAAGTTATGCACGATAGCGCAAAACTGGTCAAATTGCAATTTTTCTAAAAAATCTCAATTTCTCCAAAAATTCTGAAATTTTAACCCAAGCTAAGAAAATATATTATAAGTCTCCACAAATATTTTCAAATTTTTCTGACAACCCGATCGAGAGTTACGAATTTTTAACGTAAAACTAGTCAATTTATGATTTTTCTCCAAAAATCAAAATCTCCTTATTCCATCCCTGCATTAAGCACCAATTATTTTACTATCTCATCGGAGCCACTTTAGTATATTTATTTTCCATTTTTTAATCATGGTTTATTCCCATGCCACGACAACAATACCGATTTCTTACTGGTGTTTACACCAGCACTTTTCATACCTTTTTTTTTTTGACCGGGGGTTTACAACTATAATATAATTTATATAGGGTATTATAATTATAGACCTAAAAAAAATCAAGAGATGACTTGATTGCATAAATTTATAAAACTATCATGAAATAAAATATGTGATATTATTCAGGATACAAAGTAATATTTTACAATTTATAAGGTTATCGGATTAACAAATAAGTAGAATGTCATGTCTCGGTTTTTATAGAGAAATATTTTACTAGATAGTACAAAAACACATAAAAACAAAAAAAGAAAGAGTCAGCTCTCAATACATAGCAATCCCTCTCTTTTAAAATGCCTTCATGATATTTATGATCTAGTGGTTTGTGTAGATTATTATTAGAGATCGAACAATTAAACAACTTGTGATTTTCAATAATATAGTCATAAAGAGTTTATCAAACCTAAAAAAGAAAGGAATTAATATTTAAGTAATCTTTAATTAAACCCTATATGATCCTAGTTTATCTAATAGGATCTTTGGGACTCTCGTGAAAAATTTTAAGTTTCTATTTTCATTATATTATGTGTTTTGAAAAACCCAACAAAAAATCCTTAGTCAATTTATTTATTGCAATTCTCCCATATATTTTAGTTTATTATATAATGTCACAGCTATCATATTGATTAATCTGAAATAAGAAGAAAGTTAAGTGAATTGTCAAATAACAAAGATTTTTTTGTGTTTAGAAAGGGTAATAGGTATTTAGACTGATGACCTTTAGGTATTTATAAAAACACCATCCTTTCAATTAATTAAACTCCTTTTTTTTCATTATTATTAAATTAATATGATATCATGATAAGTATTGATTTAAACTTATTTTAAATAGTTAATTAATCATTTATTAACACTACAAACTAAAATAAAATACGAATTCACTCTCATTAAATTGTTCACTAAACTATTCATATCTATTTTTTCCTTCCAAGTCTTTCGGAATTTTAGTTTTTGTACTTTATTAATTGTATTTTGATCATTAAACTTTTTATATTTTAAATTTCATCCTCTAAAGTTATGTTTAACATCATTTTATGTTGTATGATTTGTTTAGATTTGCATATTCTATTATGTATGATATGTCATATAATATTTCTCATTAAATTAAAGATAGATTTTACAAAATATAATTTTAGGTTTTTGAAAAAAACTAAAATAAAAGATAAAGTACAAAAGGTAATATAAGAAATTCAGTTTGGTCCCTCAAGTTTATTTTTTTTATATTTGATCCTTATTTTTTTAACTTCTATATTTTAATTATGAAACTTTATTTATGTTTCATTTCAATCCCTGGTTGTTATGAAATGAGAGAGAAAGCTCTTTGATAAACAAATTACAACTAATTATTATTATTTCCGTGTATATGGATTCATCTATAGAAGGAGAACTCCATAAAGAAGGTTTTTACCTTCATGTCTAACAAGTACATCAACTCTCGATAATGTTTTATTTTTATTTGATTTTTACCGTCCATTGTGATTTAGTTTTTATAATTAAATAAATAGGATTGTATTTAAGATGTTTAGATAGATATTAATCAATTTGATATTTATTTGCAAACAATATTTGAGCCTTTTATTTAATAATATTAGTAATTATTTGTTGATTGTTCTATGTAAACCTACTATTTAGATAAAAATAAAATTCAAAAAGTCATTCTAGTTTTCATATATATATATATATATATATATATAATTTCTATTGCTTCGCCCCTCCCAATGAAATACGTTTCATATAAAAAAAATATAATTTTTGGTAAACAAATTACATAAATCACAAAAGCAAGCTTCAAGAAAACAATACATTTTTATTTCATAATCTTATTCGTTATCTTGCCTTTAAATGATTGTTTCTATAACCATATACTTAGTTAAGAAATTAAGTAATATTTTAAAAGAAGTGGGAAAACTATTGTAGCTTTCCCATGCCTTTCACTTTCCTATTTTTAATATATTATATTATTATAATTATTATATTATAATAATTATAATTATTATATTATATTGTATACTAAAATTAAATAAAACGCTAAATTGTTGTTTTTTTAAATTTTTTTAATGATTTTTTTTGTTTGATCCTGGGTTTGATGGGTTACTCTGGTTTGACGAGTTAACCCGGATTTTTTTCTTTTTAATTTATTTTTTTCATTTAGTTTAGTTTCTTAATGTTAAATTTCTTTATATTTAATTATCAGACTTTCATGACATGTATCCCAGACTTGACGAGTTAACTTGGTTTGACGGGTTAACCCAGTTAATTTTGGGTAAACCTGTCAATTGTTTTTTTATTTAGTTATCAAACTTTCATGACGCGAATCCTAGGTTTGACGGGTTAACCTGGTTTGAAGGGTTAACCTAGTTAAATCAGATTTTTTTCTTTTTTTTATTAGTTTTTTTCTTCCTACTGGTTTTTTTCCTTTGTTTTTTTATTTAATTATCACATTTTTATGACACGACCTTATAGCCAGACCCACATCCAATGCTCTAGGGTTCGGTGTTGCAGTCAGATTCACTTAAACTTAAGTCATGTAAATTTAATGTTATTATTAATATTATAAATAGTATTCTTGGGTCAAGCGTTGCAGCTAGACCTAAGACTTTTGAGTATATCTTTGCAGAAAAACCTAACACTCTTAGATCTTAGCATTTTTTGATATTTTTTATGCAATAAAAAAAATTAACTCGTGGCGTATGCCTTTGTTTTTTTCCCTTATTTTTAAGCCTTTTACTTTGAATCGCACGGTGCAATCCACAGTGAAAAAGCTTATGCCTTTAGTTTTTTTTTCTATAGTTTCTTAATATTAAATTTTTTCTGTTTAATTATCAAGCTTTCATGACACGGATCTCAGGTTTGATGGTTTAACCCAGTTGATTCAGATTTTTTGTTCTTCATTAGTTTTTTCCTTCCTGTAGGTATTTTTCTCTTCGCTTTTTCCTTTTTAATTATTTTTTTTTAAATTTAGTTTATTAATATTAAATCTTTTTTCTATTTAGTTATCACACTTTCATGACATGAATCTCAGGTTTGACAGGTTAACCTGATTTGGCGAGTTAACCCAATTGATTCAGATTTTTTACATGAATCTCAGGTTTGACAGGTTAACCTGATTTGGCGAGTTAACCCAATTGATTCAGATTTTTTTCTTTTTTCTCATTATTTTTGTTCTTTCTGTTGTTTTTTTCTTTATTTTTTTTAATTAATCTATTTAATTATCACACTTTTATGACACGACCTTGCAGCCAGACCTACATCCAATGCTATTGGGTCTGGTATTGCAGCCAAACCCACTTAAACTTGGGTCATGCAAGTTTAATGTTATTATTAATATTATAAATATTACTCTTAGGCCAGACGTTGCAACCAAATCCAAGACTTTTGGGTATAGTTTTGCAGAAAAACCTAATACTTTTAAATCTTAATTTTTTTAATATTTTTTATGCAAAACAAATTAACCCGCGGCATCGCGCGGGTCATGTAACTAGTATATTACAACATGATAGCACATAAGCAGTATACTTGAAAAATAAAATTAAAATTTGAAAACATTTTAGAAAGTAAAAAAAATAATAATTTAAACATTTCAATTTTTGTTGTACCATTTTTTTTAATATTCTATTTATTTTTATTTTTATTTTTTGGAATTTTTGAAAATAGAATTCCATTTTTTTAATCTATATTTTTATTTTAAGAAATTGAAAATCATGAACTATGAGTATATGAACACATACTGCACACTAGTGAAGTGATAACTGTAATTTAAACAATTGTTTTTTTCTTTCTTTATAAATAGAATACATTGTTAAAAAATGGGCCTACAGTGGTTATGAAGTTCCAACTTCCAAAATGTAAAATTCTAATGGGCCTCTCTTCTTGTGTTAGCCCACTAATTAATGGGTTCAAAAAAATGGGGTTGGAAATTGATTAATAATAATGAAATTATTATTGTTTTTGAGTAGGGAAATTATTGTTTAAATCTTTTGATCGTGGGAAATACTGTTAATTTAAAATTAAAATAGAAGAAGTATTTTAATGTCAAATTTCATTTTTGGCTAGACCAAATATGTCCACCTTATATTGTCACTAATTCTTCGAAAGTATCCCGATATTATTAATTCAATAAATTAAATAAATCAATACATTTTCAGTTTTAATCTATTAAGTATAATTTTTAAAAATCAAGAATTTACAATGACTAATTGATTACCCTTAATTGATATCATCAACTTTACTATATCAAACATTATCATCAACTTTACTTTCATCTCTTTTAATATCATCACTCACTATTTTTTTTTATTGAGCATTTCCTTTATCAATTTAGATAAATTACATTTAATTGATTTAAATAATACTTTTATTAAATTAATAATAAAATGATTTATTTTTTTATAAATCGATGAAAACACAAAACACAAATAATGAATTTATCCAAAAATTTTAATATCAAATGAGCTGCCAAGTCATAATATGTGGACTTTTGCATTCTTTAATGGTTGATCAAGGGTCATGGTTGACTAAAGAAAGGTGATTAGCATAGTAGCAAGAGTAATATGGTGATCACTCAAGTAATCTATTATTTAATATGCTACCAATTAATTTTGTCTAACTTTTAAGAATGAAATACTACACAATAATAGCTTAATTTCAATAAAAAACAAGTAGCAGCCTCGTAAAATTAAATGGAGTGTGGTGAAAAGGTTATTTGCTATACAACAACAACATATAGTGAAAATAATATCTTTATATAGAAGAAGAGGAAGAGATGCTATAGGATTAAAATGTAATAAATTAAAGAAAACAATAAATAAAACTGTAAATAAAGCAATAAAAAACAGAAAAAGATGAATTTGTATTGAAATTGTATATGTAGAGCTGGTCATCTTTTCCGGTAGATGATATGACCTATTTATATTGTTATAGTGTTAGAGTTTCATGAAAATAGTTAAATCTAATCCTATACAAACTTATTCATATCAAATATTGAGATTACATAATAAATCATAATACAATTGAAATTTATCTTATGTCCTTATTGGTATAACCACATGAATCCTACCTACTTTATAACACTGACCAATTTACTATGGTGAGAACTCCTACTTTAAATATGACTAAACCTACTAGTCTTATGCAAACTCTTGCTGTTGCGTTTGATCATTTTCTCTTAATTGATCATGACTTCTAGTCAATTTCACTTTTCATGATCGATGTTAGCTTTTTTTTTTCTTGTTTAGTTGTGAACAAACACTATCCTTATTTGGAAGACAGATGGATGCTTATTTTTTGTGTAGACAATGCCTGTGTATTAAATTGTGGTTGATAAAAAAATATGAAGGTCATTGTTTACAAAAAAAAAAAATCCATGTAATGTCCAAATAAAAAAATATTTGTTCACAACTAACTATTAAAATGATAACTGAGATTGATTATGAAAAGTGAATCAATCAAAGGTCATGATCGACTAAGAGTCACTATTGACTAAAAAAAAGTGATAAACCGCAACATAAAGAGTTCACGTATTAGACTAGTATGTTTATTTCTATTTAGAATATGAGTTCTCAATATATTTAATTGATCTCTGCAACAATATAAATAAGCCATACCATTTACTAGAATAGATGGTTAACCCCATATATTTAATTTCAATATAAATTTATCTTTTTTCAGGTTTTATCGCTTTCTTTATTTTCTTGCACTTTAATTCATGTAATATCTCTTTTTCTTGTTATTTGTAATTTTGTTTTAGTCTTATGCGGTGTTGCTATAAAATAGATAATATTTTTTAAGGTTTGAGATTTTAGATCTCCACACGTATACTCTGTTTGATTTTACGACATTGTTACCTTTTTTCTCTCAGAATTAAGTACTTATTGTGCAGTTTATTTTTCTTTAAAGATAAAAATGATTAAATTGTAATATATTAATCAAACAATTAAGAGATCAACAAAAGTTAATTATGATATTAATGCTTTTTATAACCTTATTTATTTTTGGATTCTGAATTCTCCTACCAAATATTAAAATGCTCATACAAAGGTCATCCCAGTGATAATACTTAAAATTCACAATAAAAAAATACACATGATCAATTATTTGAAGCATGCATATTTCACTTATTTATTTTTAAAATCGATAGCCTAGATCTCAATTAAAAGAATCATCTAAAAGGTCTGGATAAGAAGAAAATATTTTATATTCATACATGTTAAATAGAGAATGGTAATAGAGTGTGACATATTAATTATAATAAATTTAATATGATAATACATATATTCAAATAGATGGAAAAGTTACCTTTCTTAATGGTACCTAACTTTTTCAGGTATTTTTGTGTCTGCCTCAACTGAAAAAACTTTGAATTAATCATGAACTTGTTCATGATCTAAGTGAGTTCTTCATCAAAGAACATGTTTTTGGATTTTTTTTGTGGTTATGGAAATGACTGTCTACCGGTTACAAGCCTATAAGTACAAGTCTACGGTTATAAAGCTTACTATTACAAGCCCACTAAATCTATTAGCCTGTAATATAAATAGGTTTTGAAGACCTTATGAACTTGGTTGAATTACAGAGCAATTTTTGTTATTGATTATGTTGAATGATCTGTTCCTCCACAATATTCTCATTTAAATAATGAATTTGAAGGTAACTTCTATTTCAATCTATACCATTTCTTGTTTTAAGGATCTTGCAGCATATGGACTTTTTTTTACATAAGTTCGGACTTTTACCAAGTCTAATTTGCAATCAAGTCTGGCTTATTCTTCTTGTCCCAAACTTAATCCATTCTTGGTTAATTTTGTTTATAACACTTATTCCCTCCCTCAAACAGCTCCTCGATGATTGATTTGTTTCTCAAATTAAAAGTTAATGGGTAACTGAAGAGACTTTAATACGTTCACCTACATTTATATCAATTAGTTTTTCCCAATACGATTTGAATCTACTAATTCAAAATTTTCTCTTCATTTAAATCTCATTTAGTTTTTATTTTCTTACATCTTGAGATGATTCTAGTCTTGGATCACACTTAATTTCTTTTATCTATGATCCTTGACTTAAATCTAATATTTCTTTTTTGAACTCTGGATCTTTATTTTCTAGAACCAACATAACTTGCTTCTGATTCTCTCTCTCTCTCTCTCTCTTAATTTTTTGATACATGTTCTTCTATATAATAAGTTAGTAACATTTGAATAATAATATATACTGCTACCTCTTTAAAGTTTTTCTTTTGTTTGCCAATTCATTGGTCCTTTTCATTAGAGGTTTTATTCCTTAAAGAATTGGTTCTATATTTCCTTCTAATGTTCCTAATGTTCCTATAATTTTTATTTTCTTATACCTATACCAATTCTTTATTTTCTTCTAATGTTCCTAGTAATTTTTGATTTTTTTGGTGCCATAGTTTCAGATTAATACATATAGCACTCCTACTATGCTTACTAATTATTTCAGGTTATTTGTGTTTACCTTAACTAAGAGGGTTTTAAATTAATCATGAAGTTGTTCTTGATCTAAGTGAGATTCTTTATAAGAGAACATGTTTTTGGATTTTTTTGGTGGTTATAAAAACTACTTCCTACTGGTTACAAGCCTATTATTGAAAGCCTACAATTATAAGCTATTATTAAAGCCTATTCAATCTATCATCCTACAAGATAAATAAGTTTTAAAGACCTTGTGAACTTGTTTGAATTATAGATTAATTATTGTTGTTGATTCTTTGAATGACTTGTTCATTTTTAATATCCTTATTTGAATAAGAAATTTGAAGATAACTGTTGGCAACTGCTATTTCAATCCATGTCATTCCTTGTTTTAAGAATCTTGTATCACATAGACTTTTTTTTACCTTCATATTGATCCATTCCTTATTTTAAAGATCTTACAGCATATAAACTTATTTTTATATAAGTTTAGACTTCTACCAAGTCTGATTTGCAATTAAGTTTGACTTTTTTTATCCCAAACTTCATCTCTTATTAGTTAATTTTATATGTAACACTAACAAGAGCTGATACAATAAGAATATGTATGAAATACATTTTATTATCAATTTAATTTATTGAGAAATCCTACTCCGAATAGGAATAAACTTACTAATCAATTATGTAAATTTTTGATGTTGTGGTTTATCACTTTCTCTTAGTTGATTGTGGCTCATGTTCAATCATGACCTCTAACTGGATTCATTCTTCACAATCAAACTCAACTTTTCTTTCCTTTTTTGGTTATGAACAAAACACCATCCTTATTTAGATGACATATGGATGTTTATTTATGGTGTGAACAATGCCTCTATATTAAATTACGGTTGATTAAAGAATATGAAGGGTATTTTTTACACAAAAATAAACATCCATGCATTTTCCAAATAAGAGTAGTATTTTGTTTATAGCCAAATAGGGAAAGAATAACTAAAATCGTTTGTGAAAAGTGAAATTGATCAAAAGTTATGATCAACTAAAAGTCACAATCAATTAAGGGAAAGTGATCAACCATAGTAGCAAAAACATAATCAACCAATAGGTGTATTCCTATTTAGAATAGGAGTTCTCAATAAATTAAATTGATTAATATTGTAAATTAATTAGGATTCATGTGGTTATCAACAAAGAGATAAAATAGAGTAAAGATTTATCATGTAATTTCTTTATTTGATATAAATAAGTCTTTTATGATTAGATTTAGGTATACTTGACTCTTACATTATAGCAATATCAATAGGCCATACCAACTATTGGAAAAGATAGTGAACTTCATATATATAATTTTAATATAAATTTGTCGTTCTTCTAGTTTTTATTGCTTTCTTTACAACTTTTTTCATTGCTTTTTGTTTTTCCTGCACTTTAATTCCTATATCATCTCTCTCTTCTTTTTCATAAACTTGTTATTAGCCTTATGTGGTATTGCTATAAAGTAAATAAATTTTTCTTAAGGATTGATATCTTAGATCTTTACATTTCACGTGATTTTGCAAAGTTTTTACCTACTACCTCTCAGGATTAAGTTTTTATTGTGTAGTTTCTCCTCCTTGAAAGTTATAAATAAGTAACTAGTAATATATTGATAAGAAACTTATTTGAGCAATTAATAAAAATCAATTATGATATTAATACGAGCCTCACTTATTTATTTTTAGACTCTGACCTCTTCTACCAAAAATTAAAATGCCTATACAAAGAGCATGCTAGTGATCATAGCTAAAATTTTCAATAAGAAGTTATGCATGGTCAATTATTTGAAACATACATATCTCTCTCTTCTCTCACTCATCATAAAAAAAACTAAAAGGCATCAGTGTTTTATTGTGGATTAAGACTCATTATACTATGGATTGCTACAATGTATTGATATTTTTGTCCTCCATAGTACAAGCCAAGGAAATGTAAATTGGAGGGCAAAATGGTCTTTTCATGAGGTTCATTTGGCATTTTCAATTTGATTAGGGATAAATTGGTCTTCTCTTATTATTTTACACAGTACAATGATTTAATTACCCTTAAAAGCAAAAAAACTTAAACTAGTATGCAAAAGCCTTTTAGTCTTTTTATTTTTTTAGCATGATAAAATCACTTCAATACCCTTAAAAGTAAAAATCACTAAACTTACTTTGAGGGGTGTTTTAATAATTTTTTTTGTTACAATCAAGTTGGCTTAGGGGTAGCTTGTTATTTCACTAAGCATATAATATTATTAAAAAAAGTTGGTTGGTGTATGCCACATACGCTTTAGTCTGTCGAGCACCTTCACGCTTTTTAGAAGACACGTCAGATGTCGTTCGATATTGGAACATTGGCTTCCATGATGACATTGAAAATATTGTGACATCTTCTTCCTCATTGGCCAACCCGAGTGGCTTTTTACAAGGTGGTTTGTCAGTGGTGACCTATTCTTTTTTTTCCTCCTTTTTTCTTTCTTTTCCCATTGAAATTCACGCTAGCCATTTAAACTTTTAGAATTGTCCTCTCATTTACTGATATTTCAACTTTGATCCTTATTGATTTTATTTTTAATTTTTGTTCTTTGTCTCTTTTGTCAATTTTTAATTTGTTTTCAATTTCATCCTTGGATCTATAATTATAATTTTTTATTTTTTCATATTTGGTCCTTATTCTTTTGATTTTGTTTTTTGTTTTGGATTCTTTTCTGAATTTGATTTTTCTTTTTAATTTTCTCCTTCAATTCAAAATTATAGGTGGTCCTCTCATTTCATTTTTATTTCATATTAGGTCCTTATTCTCTTGCTATTTTTAGTTTTTGATCCTTTTGACAATTGACTTTTTGTATAATTGTCCTTTTATTTCATGATATTTCAACTTTGGTCCTATTTTTTCTTATTTTTAATTTTTGTTATTGGTCCTTTTGTTAAATTTCAATTTGTTTTCAATTTCATCCTGGGATACATTATTATAATTTGTTATTTTTTTAAATTTGGTCCACAATTTTTTTTATTTTTATTTTTTTCATTTGTGAATTTACTTTCTCCTTTCAATTTCCCCATTCAACTCAAAATTCTAGGTAGTCCTCTCATTTTGTTTTTTTTTTTCAAATTTGATCCTCATTCTCATAATTAGTATTTGTTTTTTGTTTTTGATCCTTTTGTATATGTCGCATGTGGGTCGCTAGGAAACCTAGGTGTATTGATTTTATCATAGATTTAAGGATAAGAGACTGGTTGTGGTTAGGAAAGGTATTAACACCCTTATTGCACACTACCTGATTTAAACTGTTTTGTGCGGTTTAAAGGTTTTGATGGGTTCCTAACCAGTAGTCTATCTATGACTTAGGATTGGAATTTATTCGTGTCAAAATGCATGCAAATATGTATTTTTAAATTTTTGTATGTAAATACTAAACGATATGATTTTTTTTTATATTTTTGAGAGACTTGGCTATATGCAATTAAAAAATTTGGATTAATTACAAGATTTATCCTTTTATCTTTCCTTTTTTTGTCATTTATTTAACATAAAGTAAAAAGCAATAAAAACAAAATAAACACACACACAATTCTCTTTTTTACTATATTTTACTCACACACCACACAATAACATTTTTACAAATTGTAAAAATTTAGAATAATTCAAACACACACATTAATCATTTATAATTTCACAAATCAAATTGGAGAAATTGCTTGAAATTCAGGAACAGTGCTAGGAAGCTTCTAAGTTGCATGAACAGTGACGGCGTATGGGTTTCATGCACCACTGCCACTAGGTGCGCGTGAGCCCATGCGTCGTAGCCAGTAAAGACAAGAAACCTAGTGCATCAGGAATGTCTTCTTCTTCTCTCCCATCTTGTGCCGACGGTGGCTCTCACCCGACCTACAAGACAGAAAAAAAGCACAAACAATAGCTTTTACTTTTTTTTAGATAATAACTTTTCTCCTTTTTGGTTTATATATATATATATATATATATATATATATATATATATATATATATATTTTATTATATTATTTGTGGG
>Ga0325402_1002068_pt1 | contig 17308 bp, 8 predicted proteins | sample PopdelMetagenome_22_FD_207212 | JGI IMG/M metagenome (GOLD analysis project Ga0325402, IMG submission 207212) | Populus deltoides microbial communities from Bellville, Georgia, United States - Xylem-PdKOR-R3 | ecosystem: Host-associated > Plants > Phyllosphere > Stem > Wood/Secondary xylem... | reverse complement strand
GTGATCAGGATTATCCCTCACAGAAAACCTGTGTACATGTTTAGCACGAAATATTGTAAAGAACAAGCCAAAGTCAACAATTGTTTGATCAAATTTCAGTAACCTCTTAAACTCTATTCAAATTTGCAGGCATTGTTTATGAAGTTCATCTTCTCAAAACACCTGTCATCTAGGCCACTCAATATCTTGAAATTTATAAAAAACCATATTCTTTTGAACGAATTGAGACATTAAGGTTGCATTTACTTGTGAAAAAGTTTTCCAGAATTTTTTTCTAAGAAACAGAAAACTAAAGAGAACATGTTATTAATTGGGAATGAAAATTGTTTTTTGAAAACATCTTTTCTAATTCTCCATTTTTCTAGAAAATTGGAAAACACCGAAATGGTTGTCTTCCAAATCCTTTTCCAAATTCTCCACTATTAAAATAAAGGTTGTGTTCGGTTCACCTAATATTTATGGCCATTCCTTTTAATATTTTCAACTTAAGCCAAACAAGGTCCTTGTTAAAAAAAAGGCCATTGTTTTCTATTTTGGAAAATTTGTATTTAGTTAACATGTTCCCTTAATTTTCCAAAATAGAAAACAATGTAGCCTAACCACTATGAATCTTTAGGCAAAATATCTGCAAAGTTTAATTATATGCTGTCTTTACTTTATGCTGCATCCTGCACTTTGTCTTGTTAATAAGCTAAGTTGTTATTTTACAAATCATATATCTAGTAACCTGTAAATGTGACCAAGAATCTGAATGTCAAGATGAAGGGAAATCTTATCAAGGTCTATAACCTCTGAAATTTATTCCAATTCACCTCTGCTTTCTAATATGTACAACTCTTCTTCTCAAAATGCTGATGTTTATATTTTGTATCATCAAGCATGTGGCATTCTACAGAATAGACTCTAAACTTTTCCATTATGAAATGGTGCAAGAACTCTTATAATGTTTCCATGACCAGCAAAGGTTAATTATATGTTGCACCTTCTTTTTGCTGCATTCTGAACTTTTGTCTTAAAATTTAAGTGGTGTGGTTACTTTAATTAATTATCACTTTATAGCAGTTAAGATTGTTTTTTTAATCTGTTTGGTTTCTTTACCAGGTTATGAGGAGTGGAATCCCTAACTTTTGTGCGGTTGCTCTCGCACTTAATGATCTTGGGTAAGTCATAAGGTTTATGAGTGTATTGGAATTCTTGCTAAGCAAAATTTCCTTTTTCTTCTACTATCATGGGTATTGAAACATACTGTTTTTTCTTTTTTTTTTTCCTTAAATTTCTCATTCCATTCTTGTCATCATGTTTGGGTAATAGTATCTCTCTCAAAAGCTCAATGCCAATATTAGGCAATTCAAATTATTAGGCTCTATTTGGCATTGCGGTCCAACCATGCTTTTGAAAACTTTTGAATTTTCTTTTAGCTTCAAATTATTTTTTTTTGGTGTTTTTGGGTTGTTTTGATATGCTGATGTCAAAAATAAATTTTAAAAAATAAAAAAGAATAATTTTGATGTATTTCCAAGTGAAAAGCACTTTAAAAAACAACTTTTACCACACTTCCAAATAGGCCCGTAGCAGGCATAAATGGCAGCACCAAGATCTCATATTCTGAAACTGTGACACTGCCTCCACTTTGGTTAATGCTTTCAGTTTCACAAACCTATCCAACATTGAAATCACATGTCTTCACATCTAACAGATGGCTTCTGCCATCCTATTGATTTATACCAATTCTTGGTATCTCCTCCTTTGGCCCTGTATTTTCTTCAACCGGGGCTTCAACTGAATATTCCTGTGATTCAGAATTCAACCAGATATTTGCAATATACAGTTTAACAATTTGCTACATTTTACAAGCATCATGCAACATCTTCCAGAGCTCGATGCATCAGTTTCTCACAGCCATTTCCAATGATTCACCTCCAACAGCAATTTCTATCTTAAACCAAAGGCATTGATGAGAAAACTCCAGATATCAGTCATCATTAATCATTGTCACATTAGCTTGTGGTTCAATTGTCTAGTCTTTTATTTGCATAGCTTTCTGAAAATGTTTTATTGTTTCTCCATGGTGACCTTTAATAGTACTCAATTTACACTGGTGATTTTAGATGGTTTACTTTGCAGATATAAAGCGGTAGGCATTAGATTAGATTCTGGTGATCTAGCATATTTGTCTTGTGAGGCCCGGAAGTTCTTTAGAGCCATTGAGAAAGAATTTGGAGTTCCTGGTTTTGGAAAGATGAGCATTACTGCTAGTAATGACCTCAATGAGGAAACTTTAGATGCTTTAAACAAACAGGTAATCATTCTGCAATAAAACTGCTCTGGTGCTCTGAGCAAATTACTTATGTTTCCTGTTTTGGAGCTCAGTGGAGGGATTAGTTATTCTATAGAGCATGTTTAAGAATGGTTTCACATGAAAATTCTCTGGCATTGTGGGTTTGCTCCTGGCATGATCATACGCTGCTGAGCAACCAGGAAAATTTCTTACAAATATCTGGCATCTGAGCTGTCTTACTTAGCCGCATGCTATGTTAAGATGCCATAGCTGAATTCCACTAATTTTACTTCAAGCCTGGGGCAATTTATACATTTAACTGAGATAATTCAGTAAGTAATGGGATACAGTTTTCAAATACAGAAAGGGCTCAAAATATTGTGTTTCAGTTTTTACACCAAGAATTAGGATCTTTATTCATAAAACTTTTCTTAACCACTAAAGATAAAAAAAACTTAAAAAAGCCACATAATGTGTGGTTTCATAATCCGTCATCCAATGCCCTACGTAATCTGCTCTGTTGTTATCTTCATGTGCCTTTCAACACTCCTTTGGCATCTGCTTCCATGCCTTTTCTCCACATGGGAATTCTTAACACAGAAAATAGGAATTTATGTTTTTTTTTTTTTTATGTTGGAGAGTTATTTAGTTGAAAAATGTTTTGGTCAAACATTAAATGCCAAAATTGTTGCTGATCTGGTTTTCAAATGTGTTACAGCAGCATGAATAAAATTTCCATTATTCAGCTTGTTTGTTTTTGTATTTCAAAAGCGCTTTCGAAAAAAATTGAAATTTTTTAATTTTTTCCTTTACTTCAAATTAATATTTTTTTTTGGTATTTTCAGATCATTTTGATGTGCTGTTATCATAAATGATTTTTAAAAATAAAAAAATTATTTTGATGTATTTTCAAGCGAAAAACACTTTGAAAAGCAACCCCTACCATACTCCCAAACACCCTGTTAGCAACAAATAGTTGTGAATTGCTCTTACTAATAATTTATGTCGCTTATCCGTCGAATGTTAAATCATGTATGTTTATGATGAAACTGTTTTGACAACAGAGAAGAAAAGGGCAGATGTGCATTTTGTTGGACCTCAATTTTAATTGGTATAGCATTTTTTGGCTGCACAGGGTCATGAAGTTGATGCATATGGAATCGGAACCTATCTTGTAACTTGCTATGCTCAAGCTGCTTTGGGTTGTGTCTTCAAGCTTGTTGAAATAAACAATCAGCCTCGCATCAAACTTTCTGAAGATGTTTCAAAGGTTTGATCCAAGTCAAAGAAACTTCTGTTAATTTTTATTGAATCACTGATTTTTGTTCCCCTTCATTATTTTACTAGGTTTCTATACCATGCAAAAAACGGAGTTATAGATTGTATGGAAGAGAAGGCTACCCACTGGTGGACATAATGACAGGGGAAAATGAACCATCTCCAAAGGTAGTGCATTGATTAATGGATTTATCATCAAAGTGCTCCATGTGCTCAAATCTTTGATTTACGCTAAGTACCACCACCATTGTTGTATATATTGTGTTATTTATGAATATGTATTCTGAGAGTGCTGGCATGATCATTTTATCAAAGATTTTTTCCCTGTGCAAGCTGAGGGGTTGGTATTCCAAATCGTTGTTGCTATTATTTCATATAAAAAATTAAATTGTGAGTGCAAATATTAGAATATAATGGACTTCAGAGTCTGGTGAGATCTCAGTAATTGATTTTTACATTAGTTTTACTAGGGTGGTCATAAGAGTTCCTCATCAACATCAACGGTCACAAACTTTTGATGCCATGCACTTTTTGTCCCCTTTTTAACACGTGATTGAGCTGCTTGTCTGGATAGAGTTGACTCGTTATGGTGATTGGATGAAGGAAAAAACATAATTTCTTCCTTTTCTGAACTTTCAGGTGGGAGAGCGGATACTATGTCGCCATCCTTTTAATGAATCCAAGAGAGCGTATGTGGTTCCACAGCAGGTTGAGGAGCTTCTAAAGTGTTATTGGCCTGGGAGCTCAGGTAGGGGTTTCTATGACCTAAACATATTTAGGGTCCATTTAGCCTAACGTATGAAAAAACAATTTTTTGACTTTGATTCATAATTCAAAAATTGTTTTTCGTAAATAATTTATGATAAAAATAAGTTAAAATGACTTTAACTTAGAATTATGTTTTGGTAAGATTGACCTAAAGCATTTTTTTTTTTTAATTTTAAAAAGAGGTAGTATAAGTTAGAATTTATAAGTTGAAGTTTTTAAAATCTGGACTCAATTTTATTACCAACATTTTTAATTTAAAGCCAAAAGTTGTTTCTAACAAACATATCCATGACTTTTCTACCAGTCAAAAGTTAAAAAAATAACTTAAATCAAGTGGAACTTAAGCATGTGAGATCATTATTGAATAAGTTGTTTCGGGGATTTGCATCTTCACAAAGGCTAGCACATATAAGACATGATTATTTCTAAACATGCAATGATTTGGTTTGTAGTTAAGATGAAATTTCACGACTCAGCATTGTATCACACCCAAGTTAACATTGTTTGTCCACAGACTATACCAACAGGCTCAGCTTACTTCATCCATGCAGTCTACAATGAATTTTTGTTTCTTGCAGATAAACCAAGAGAAGATTTACCTCCTCTCAAGGACATTAGAGATCGCTGTATCAAGCAGCTTGAGAGAATGCGTCCTGATCACATGAGGCGGCTGAACCCAACACCGTACAAGGTGATGTTTCTGTCTGTTGTGAATATTTTCTTCTGTAATTTTAGATGGCTGCAACCATGAGAACGTTAACTTGAAAGCTTTGCAGGTGAGTGTAAGCGCAAAACTGTATGATTTCATCCATTTTCTATGGCTCAATGAGGCACCTGTCGGGGAGTTGCAGTGAGGATTGGTAGCCAGATTTGGTGCATGGAGCTTTGTACAAAAATGCTGGTCAAGTTATGATTCCAGTAGAGTTGGAGGAGACTCAATGAGCACTCAACACATAGATGATTCACTTTTCATTAAGATGCGCCTTGGATTTAATAAACCATTTTGTTTCCCTATTTATTTATAAAATAATTGATTGTTTTCCTTTTGTCCAACCAGTGTGTTCTTTCAATTTTCCAACTTGCCATTGCTTAATATTTCGAGTCAAAATGCAATTATAAGCATTAGAAAGACATTTAAATTTAGGTTGAAAATGGAGATTTTGTTTTTAATTTGTCTTGTATACTCTCTATTACATTTTAAGCTACGGCTATCTGAAGATGGATAAGGTCTTTTAATTTTAAGGGTTCAAAACTTTGGACATAATCTTATGTTTATGGTAAAGACTAAACAATTAGCGTGTAAATGAAGATAAAGAAATTCCTAATCTTCTAACTCATCAAATCATATCACACGGGAACTTCTTAAAAAAATTATATTTAACTGTTCTATAATAAAAATAAATATTTATCAAAATTATAGAGAAAAAAATTATTTTTTTCATGAAAACTATTTTTTTTTATTATTAACATGGTTTCATTGAATAAAGATTAACAACAATATATTTTTAATCGAAAACTTAATTTTGTTGTTCAAGCAATTCTTTTTTATTTAGATGAAAACATGAGTTATTTTATGAGAAGCGTTGTTGGTTATGTAAAAACATATTATATTCATGAAATTAATTTTTAATTAAAAAATAAAAAAATCATGAATCAATCATTTTTATATATTTATATGAAAAAAATAAGAGCAATAAATTTGATAAAATTATATTAAAATTTTCATTCAATATTAACAAGGAAATTAATTTTAAAATTACGCATATCAAGATAATACATAATTATTCATAAAACAATCATTATTATCATAACAAATAGCCCCAATCATCTTAAATATAACCTAGGCCTAAGATTTTTTTTTAAAAAAAAAAACATTACCATTACTTGAACATTATTTTTGTTTTATGTTAGAAAAAAATTTGGTTAGACTTGCAATGTAGCATAAGCTAGAAATCTAGGTTTACTCAAGTTATTTTTTGGATTTTTTTTATTGAATAGTTTTTTCATTTTTGACCTTCAATTTTTGGTTAATTAAAATTAAACTTTCTTATTTGTTTCAATTTGCGTTCCATGAGGTTATCACAATCTAATGCTCTACATCATGAGTTTTGCAGGTTAACCATGGTTGATTCAAATCAATCCAATGTGTAGCCATCTCAATATTTTAAAAATATTTCGTCTAGTATATATGAGATTTTTGACTTCCTGATGTCTTTATATTTTTTTTAAGATTGGAAAAAAAATGATATGACCTAAGGCACAATACGGGCTAAGGATCTAGTCATTTCTAAAAAATATAATTATCTAATAAAAAAGAAATTAATGTAATCCATGTTTGTGCATTTAACAAACTTACCCATTAGGTCACCACAATATCATCATCTTTATTTCTATTTGTTGCAAAGTACATCTCTCTCTCTCTCTCTCTATCTCTCTGTCTCTCTCTATCTGCTATGAATAATTTTTTTTCAATTTACAATAGATTGTCTTTTTTCTACATGATTTTAGGTTTTTTTTTAATTTTTATTTATTCTGTTTGGTTCTTGAAAAATACCTAAAAGCCTAGTTTAGATTGTCTCGGTAAGACTTAAGCTTATATAAAGTCCTGAATAACCTAGTCTAGCAGGGTTTGGGCTTAGGAAAAGTAGATGGGCTTGACCTAGACACCATCCAAACTTAGCCCTACCTAGCCCATAAAAAATTTGTAAGGTCAAACATGTTCTAACTTAAACCCAAACACAATCCAAACCTTATTTTATTTTTTAGTAGACATCAATTGCTCTTATTGTACTTTATCTTTTGGTACCTTATATAAAAATGCTAATAAAGGTTCGTTATTCAAGATATCCTTTAATAAAAAGCTTTTTCTTAAAAAATAATTTCAACACCTATTACTATAGTAAATTTTAAAGTTTTAAGTGTTAAGTTTTTGAAACACTTCCTTCTCTTATTATTGATCATTCTAAAGATATTCAACTAGATCTCACTATTATTGAGAGAAATCCTTCACCGATTATTACTACTAAATCTATTTCTAAAGCTAGTTTTTTTAAGCCTTTAATAATGGAATCTCTTAGGGTACATGCCTTTCCTTTCATGTTGAAGGTGAATATATTTCATAAAAAGTTGTCTTTGACAAGGTAAAAGCTATATTGGGAATGTATCTAATTTAGAAGAGAGTAGCATTAAAAAAGAATAAAAAAGGAATGAAGATTTCAATATCACATAAATCTCACAACCAATTGATGTCTTGAGTGATCTTGTCCTTCCATTTTCATAAAATAGGTTATTATAGAGGGTAACTATATTAAGAATAACCCAGGAGTTTAGCTTATGTCATTGATCGATCATATTATATTAATTTAGTAATTGAGTCTTTAAGGTTGAAGTTCTCTCTTCCTCCATAACACTAGAATACCACTACACCAATGCTCATGCATCTCCTGTTAAAGGATAAGAGGTCATGGTGCATCTATTGACTTATCCAAGTTAGCATGCAAGTTCCTATTATTATTTCAAGAAGCTTTTAATTTTTATTAGTGTTCACATATAACTTTTTTCTTTGTATCATGGAATTGTAAATGATATGCTCTTTTAAGTATCTACTCATTCACTAATACATGTCTAATATCTTAAGATATATATAGTATGAGAAGACAACCAACTGGGAGAGTTTTTGTTAGCCAACATGAAAAAGGTTATGATCATTCTTTCCCTTAAGGATAATGTTTTAGGCAATAACATCTATACTAGTTGCTTGAAGCAGTTCTTAAATGACACTCTTTCCCAATACCTTAAAGATTTGTTGGATCATAGTGCAAGGTAAGCTTTAGTACAATAATAAAAAGATATTAATCTCCTTATTAATAAAAAAAACTACAATAAAATATTGTAGGATGTACATGAATCTTTCGAAACCCAAAAAGAATCTTAGAAAATTGAATACTAAGATGTCTAGAAGACCAACCAATCTTTTAAAGATGCCTATTTAAAAGTTGAGTTTCAAGAAATTCAAATGGTTTGTATAAGGAAAGAATTGACTATGGATGAAATGAGCTTGTTAAGGCTAAGACTGATCTAAACCTTAAAGATATTGAAGTGAGGAGTTATTTAAATAAAGATATATCTCTCTAAAAATCAATAAATACCATCTCATATCTTTTAAAGTAAGCAATAAAGACCTTTAAGATGATAAACTTTGAATGACATTGTTAGTGTTCACTCATCTTGGGAGTCTAATAGAATTAGGATGAATAGTTGTTTCCAAACTAAATATGATTATCTACTGAGATTTTATAAAATATAAACTTAATTTATTCTTTGCATTATTTAAACAACAATATTATTTTAATATTGATTGATCATAAAATAGTCTAAATTCATGCTATAAGTACATAAACACCAATTCAAACTAATTTATATACTAAAATGTAGTTAAGTATCTATGAGGTATAATCAACCTAAACATGAAGTGATTTATGAACTCAAGTTTTCTTGTAAGGGTAATATTTCTTTAAATATCAATCATTGATAGATTAATAGTGTAATTGCTTATCCTAGTTTTCTAGGTGATAGGCATATTTTTCAGAACATTAAAAATAACATATAGACCATCTTAGCCAGGGACCACTTGTATTATTTCAAATTCTTTTGGTTAATTAGAAGTGTGAGTTTCCACATTAGATCATTATATGAGAAATATTTTGATCAAACATGTTTGTTATATTCCCTTTAGACCTTTTATTTCATGTGCTAATAAATGATCTTATATATAATGTCTCACCTTATCCAAGTCATCTAATTCAGCTAACATGGATGATTGATAGTCTAAAATATTCATGTTACACTATACAACTCTTTTGAGTGATTATAACTTGAGCTCTATTGGTAACATGACATCATAACCATACATTAACGTAAATGATGAGGTTCCTAAAGTAGTCTTTTGTGAAGCCCCACATCCCATAGTACTTCTAACAAAGTATCATGCCAAGTATTAAGATTGTCCTGACTAATTTTTTAATATCAAGGATCATAGTTTTATTGATCAATTTTGTTTTCTCAATGACTTGGACATAATAGATGGAGTGACCTATTTTCAATCCATACTCTTATAAGAATTGCTTCATGTGTTTTCTAGTAAATATTGAGACCCTTGGTTAGTAATTATAGTTTCTACGAGTCTAATCTATGAATAATCTATTTCTTATTGATTTTGACCATTATTTTCATATTGATTAATCAATAAGGAATAATTTCAACCTACCTGGTGAAGTAATCTATGGCAACTATAATATAGTTATATCCTCTTGATAATAGAGAATGTATCTTACCAATTATATCCAATGCCCAATCCTTAATTGGTCATGGTTTGACCATTGCATTGAGTTCATTAAAATGTATATTTTGGATTGAACCAAACTGTTAACATTTTTGGTATCTTTTTGAATAACTAATGCAATATTTGGTTATGTCTGACCAATGAAAGCCATAGTTTATAATAATCCAACTTATCTTATTGCTAGATTTGTAACCTCTATAAAACCCTTCATAGATCTCAAATATAATAAAAAAAAGGCTTCGTTTAGTCTTAAACATCTAGGAGAAACTCCAATCATATGCCTTTTGTATAATACATCTTTAAGGAGTATATAATATCCACTTTCATTTTTAAAAGATAAAATTTCTTTGAAGGATCTAAAAAAACAATTTGATTTCAACCCTATAATCCATCGTTAATCAATAGCACTAGTGTCATTAAGACCCTTTGTTTGTCATTGACAAAATTTTAGTAGTAATTTTATTGTTATTATCTTATGCATTTTCAGCCATAGAATCCACATTACTTTGTTTGTCATGACATTCCTATTAAATATAAGTTATGATTGATGAATTAATGATTTTGATAGGGATAATGCCATGATTATTGAAGGTCATTGTCTTTTAATAAAATTTATGGCAATAATATGGTATAGAGTTAGAGTTGGGTGTTCACATTTATATTCACAAAATAAGTGGTTGATGATAAGTAATGAATCTCTGGTCAATATGAATAATTATGCTTCTAACTCTATGAGCATTTCTAGATCTATAATTAAGGCCTCAAATTTAGTGTAATTGTTTATGCAAGAAAAATCAAGCAAAAATGATAAGGTCACATTATGATCTATTGAGGATATAATGACCACCCCTTCACCAGTTTTGTTCTTATATTTAGATCCATCAAACCATGATTTTTATGGAATAGGTTTTGCACGATAATGCTGGTATCCTATTTTAATTTATGGTTGATGTTAATGCATGGATGATCGACTAAGAAATCAACCAAAACTTGGTCTTTTTTTGCTTTTACGACATATAATATAGAATAAATTCAAATAATACTAATATCAATTTTCCAATACGACATTTTGAAAAAGGTTTTGACAACATATATTTAATTAAATATATTTCATAGATTACATAAACATTAATAAATAACATATACTAATGTAATTTTACATAAGCAAAATTTAAAGACTGACATAATTTCTCAATTGACGTATATATTTCTTTAACCTTTGTGGGTACATGACTATGATAACACAACTTGTTTGTGTATACAATCATTTTCTTATGCCAGCATATTGCTAATTGATCATTTAATGGCTTTTTCAGCCTTGGTGGGTCAATACTAGAGATTTGGTTAGACAAACTTTTATATCTTAAAAGGTAACCTGTTGCTTTTCAGTCCATTGAAACTCATCAGAGCTCTTTCTTTTTAGTAGCTTAATAACAAGTCTATTCCTTATCGTATATGAAAAAAAACCTTCTTAGAAAATTAATCCTCCCATTAAGGTTTTGTAATTCCTTTTCATTTCAAAGAGGTTATGCTTCCACGATTGCTCGGGCTTTATTCTTTTCCATCTTTATGCCTTGTTGATGTACTAAGAATCCCATAAAATTACTTATTTGTACTCTAAAGACATATTTTAAAGGGTTTATTTTTAAGTTATGTTTTTTTATTTGTTCAAACGAAACACAGAGGTCATCTAGGGGGTGAACTTTGACTTTATCATAATATCATCAACATAAACCTTCATATTATGATTGGTCATATCCTGGAAGATTTTTTTATTTCCTTTATTATTTTTCCTGTAATATAACTCAAACTTTCCTAAAAAGAACCATGCACACCTCAACACAAAAAAGGACTAACGCATGACTAAATAGAAATTGTTAACTGAACTTTCACCTCATTACTTATATATATAATTTTTTGGATTCGAGGAAACCCCACCCCCTAGAAAGTGCACTTTATGGGCCTAGGTGAGCGAATAAAACCCCGGCTGTCCCAGGCTATTACAAGATGTGTACGCCCTGACTCAAACTCGAGACCTGCTGTGCAGATCTCAAACACTTTGCCATCATGCTACACCCCTTGGGGCTCATTACTTTTATTGTTAAAACGCTTAATCAATGATGTTTCATATGAGCAAAACTTGCACCTCATTATTTGCATTGTTAAAATGCTTAATCAATGAAAATAAAAAATGTTTCATGCGAGTAACACTTTCGCCTCATTATTGAAGTTGTTAAAATGCTTAATCAATGTTTGACATTCATCGATTTTAAGCTTTCCATGCATGCATAATATATCTTCTCCTTGTATGCAACTGAATTTTGACTTAAATTGTTTAATTACCATAAAGAGGAGGATTCTGATTAAAAGGTGTTGAATTGATTTAGATATGTGTTTCATTGTATAATAAAAGTGAAATTGTATTAGATATTTGTTAGTACTTTGTAATTCATTATACTTATATTTGTTGTATAATTTTGGAGGTGTGTTCATTGTTTCAATAACTGCACAAATTTTTTTTTTTATGGTTATGTATTTAAAGTGAGCAATTATTAGATTGAATATGCTTAGTATTGTTGTTATATGTTTTTGTTGGTAAGGGGATTGTAAAAAATGACAAAAAAATTCCTTAATTGCTAACGGACAAGACGACTGACTTGTCATTTTTGTCAGGAAGTTATAGAAGGTTTTGGATATTTTCATAGAATTGGTGATGGACTAGTCCATAAAAAAATTAAGGCTCTTATTTCCAACGGAATAGGCGACAAACTTGCCATTTTTTTGGAAAGTTACAAAAGGTTTTGGGTATTTCGATGGACTAGTCCATTGAAAATTAAAGTTTTTATTTTTGACGGATTTTATGATGGAATAAAAAATATTAAAAAATTATATCGACATTGATGATGTATTAATTTTATCTATGGAATTGCCGATGAAAATTCTGTTAGCGATGTTAAAATCAATCAAAACCCAACAACTCATCCTCTCTTCTATTTCTTCTTCTTCTAAACAAATTGAAATCCATAATCCCTATTTCAGCCCAGCCCCCCTCTCTCTCTCTTAGTTGCTCACCATTTAACAAGTATCTCTCTTACTTTCTCTTTGGTTTTTGATGTTTTGGATTCTTTTCAATTGATGGTTTTTTTTTCCTCTTTTAATTCCTCAATTTTGCTCATTTGGGTTGCTTGATTTCTTCTTCTTTTTTTCTCATCTGGGTTATCGAGTCTTCTTAAATTTTGATATTATTGTTAATGTGATTGTGGTTAAACCTTGGAATTTCAAAATTGTGGAATTATTATTGTGGTTTGATATTGTTTTGATTGATTTTAGTTTGTTTATAGGTCCTATATAGCTTGCGAAGTGACAGGGTTGTTGAAAATTGAAATCTTGTTACTTGGTATTGAATATGTTGTTTAATAATAAGATTATGGTTAAATTTTATGAATATAAAATTTGAGTGTGAGTTTGAAATATGAATGAAATGTGTCTCACGCACCTCCATAACACCTGCAAATAAAATAGCAACCGTTAGACTAATATTTCCTATAAAGAGAAAGGGGTCAAAATAATATCTTATGGGTCCTTCTGAAATTGATGCTAAACTGAGAGTTTTCATAATTAAACCTAAGAAGATGAATATGAATATGGAAAATATGTATATGTATGAGATTTTATAGAATTTCCCTTAATAAGATTTGAGAATATTAGTTGGATTATTCATGATGATTGTATCCCTAATGGTACATGGAAGATTGAAGGGATAAGGTGCAATATACAACAAGGAGCATTAGCTTATGTGCAAGCTCCAAGTAGGTGCCCTGTATTTTTTTTTTTTTTTGCTTAGAAGATTCCATAAGTCTTTTATAATTGAAAATTCTTAATAATATGCATTTATTTATAAAAAAATATTAATACTAAGAAAGGATTGATTTGACTATTTGTCATGAATGGAGTTAGTGACATCAGGGTAACTGATTGTCAGGATATGTAATTGACTACTTGTCCAAAGCGAAGCTAATGGCATCAATGTGATTGATTACCAAGATATTTAATTGACTAGTTGTTTAGAATGGAGCTGGCAATGTTGGTGCGACTAACTTTCTAGGTTATTAATGGATTACTTAGGTGAAATCAAATAGTTAACAAATAGAAAGAGATTATACATATATATTTAAAATGTTAATTTCAGATTAATGAAATAAAAATAAAAGTGTGTATATTTTATTCAATTGCTAAATTATGTACTCATATTGTATAATAAATTAGTTTTAGGCTCATCCTAGACTTAGGTAGAACAATAGACTATATTTAGTATTTCTTTTGTTTAAGTGATGATGATGATGTAATTTTTAACATGTTGACTTTCTTTTATAATGTAATTTTGAGAATAAGTTTCTATACGTAAATGAAACTGTTAATATAAATGCTTAAACTTAACTAATGATTTTCTTCTTTTAAGGTTAAAATTTACCTTAAATCTTACTCTTGTTTATTAAATTAAGAATGCATGAATCTAGTCCATAATGTTTTTATATTTTTTGTTTATGTCATTTGTTGTAAAATTATTCATATTGCATTGTAAATAAATTGTGAAATGAAGGATTGCGAGGGATAGATGAATTATATTCTTGTCTAGTGATATGAATGGTTGAAATCCAGGATGATTGAATAAAATGAGATTGTGATATAAATGTATATGCAGGAGTCGATAACTTTAGAATGATCTATATTCAAGGAAAACTCTATCAAAATCTCGGTAGAGTTTTAAATGATATAAAGATTGAAACCTAATGTCATATATATATATAACCCTAGTTTTCAAGAAACCATAACTTGATATTATGCTAAACATGAATTTTATATTGGGGATGTTACAGGGGGTGTTTCCTTTTGTGAACCTTACAAGGCACCTAATAAGTGCTCATTGTTGTATATTTAATTTTTTTTTTTTTTAGTTTTATTGTTTGTGAGACTTTTTTACATACTATTTATTTTGTAGGAAAAACAGCTTAGGTGTGAAACAATTTCAATAGAATTATATAAGGAAACTCATATAAGAAATGAGGTTAAGGGCAAAATAGTAAAAATAATTATTGATAGTAAAGCAAACCCATTCGTTGTAAGTTGTATTGTAATCTTTTTTTAATTAAAACTAATATTTATTTGCATCATTAATATGAATTTTAGATTTTGACCTTTTCTTTTGAAGACATATAATGTCGACATGGTTGCCAAATATAGAGAAGACATTTCCACCCATCCTTTCATGATTCTCAATTGTGGTTGGAGGCTAGAACAACTGATGGACCCAATAGAAATTATATTTATAGTTTGCCTATGACATTGGCATGAGATATAAGAGTAAATTGTATTATTTCATTAGTAGGCACATAACATTCTGACCCAGGTCAGACATCACCAACTATTAAGTAGATGGTCTAAGATAGGGTTTAGGAATAGCTAGCTGAAATGAGATTACAACTGAAAGAAAAAATAAAAGTAGAAGTCAAACAAAAAAGTAATAGAAAATGGGAGGAAGTATATGCATATTTAACTTTATATTTTCCCCTCTCCTCGCGCTTCTAGTTTAAGATCTTTTCATCTTTCTTCATTTTTTTAGGAATTTTAGTTTTTTTTAATATTTTTTTGTATGGAATTCATTTTAATATAATTATTGTCGAACAAGTTTTTTGTTATTATTGTTGTTGTTTCCGTGAGTTTTTAGAATTATAATTTTAAATTTTGAGGTTATAACCAAATAATAACAAAAAGTGTGACATTGTGACTAAATCGCAGATGGAATGCTCATTTCCATTAGTGTTTTCATTAGAAATTTTAGGTCATATTTTATCAAAAAATTATAGATTATTTTGGAATTAATTTCTAAATGGAATTATCGATGACATATTGTTTCGGCGTTTTTGTTGGAAATGGTTGCTCACATTCGGAAGATATATGCAGCAAAATATTTCATTGGCAATTAAAGTGAATTTTTTATAGGCAATTGGATATTTCGTCAGCCATTAAAATTAATTATCAATAGAGTTATCAATAAAAAATAAATAGTTAAATTTGATTTTTTTAACTAGAATATTTAATCAGCGATCCCAAAATAAAATCCCAATGGATTAATCGACAACAAAACACAAATCCTCCGATATATGTTTCCATCAATGATTTTGTCGATGTAGTAATAAAATATTTCGTAGGCTTTTTCCAATTTTCTGTTGGTGAACAAGCAAGGGGACAAGAAAACAAAGAACAAGACAAGGACACGAAGTCCTCGAAACAGAAAACCCCAAACCCAGCTATGTTTTACATTGTCTTTGATGCATCTTTGGTGTTAATGACCGAACATACCCTCAAAATCCTTCAAGGACTGAGACTGTATACCAGAACCCTTCCATGATAAACATAGCCAAACTGGTTCAAAACAAAGCTGAGGGGGCAAAGAACATGAGATCATATCCATGTTATATATTTTTTCTTGCTGAACTTCTCTCACTCACATCAAGTGAGGAGTACTGTCGTATGAATCCATAACACAAGGAGCAAAGGACAAGAAGTATATACGTTTGCCTAAGCTAATGTAAGGTATATTATTGGAACTGGAATTTCATAAATATCCAAGTTGGCAACGAGAATATTATGTAATAGTCATCACCAACCCTTTTCATGACACTGGTATATCCTGTAGGTTTAAGAGCCTAGCAGATGTAACGCTGAAAAAGAGAATGACGAGATTCCTACAAGGACTCAGGGCCTGATTCTTAAGAAGAAAGCTTGGCCAGATTATCACCTCAACCTCAAAGTTAGAAACTAAAAAAAACTTATTATTTTCATGTTTAAGAAGAGAGAGAGTGATATATCCAGATTTCAGTATAATTCAAAGCTTTTAGCAACCATATTAAAACAATAAATATATCATGATAAAGAAGAGATTCTACAAATCATACCTGTAATTGTCACTGTTGTTTTGTCTTTTCCAGCCTAAAAAGACCACTGAATCCATCCCTTTTGTGAGACTGAAGACTTGGAAAAACAGGTAACTTTAGGACAACCGGCCTTTTCTATGATTAGCGTCTCTTATGAAGACTATGAGCCATCTTCCAAAGCTATTCTCAACTTCCATTCACTCCTGTATTCTCTCTCTTCTTTTTCTTTATTCTAGTTTGTTCCTTTCTCTTTTTTTTCTTTTCCTTTTAAGCACTATATATAGAGACTTGGAAACATTCCAGGCTCTCCCTTCTTGAGAAAATCACAATCACTGAGACCCCCCAAGATGATCTCCATCTTCAACCAAATCCAGCTGAGCTTGTACTAGGCTAAGACCGTGAAAGAAGCTTGCTGGGTAGAGGTTTTAGCATGATTTGGCAGCGATTTAGGGTCTGCAAAAACACAGGTTTTTGGCTTGGAGTCACAGGTGGTATGGCATGGGGAAGGTGGAGTGTGTTGTTTGTCTTGATGGGAGGCAAAACAAAGAGGAGAGAGAGGGCTAAATTTTCTCCCTCGGGGCAAGCTGACATTCCATTTGCAGAAACATGGCTTTGAAGGACAAACAAAACGACGCGTCATTCAGCCACTCAGTTAAATTAGGATTTTTTATTTTAACTGGAACAGCGTCTTTTGGTTAATTTCATTTG
>Ga0325402_1002065_pt1 | contig 17316 bp, 4 predicted proteins | sample PopdelMetagenome_22_FD_207212 | JGI IMG/M metagenome (GOLD analysis project Ga0325402, IMG submission 207212) | Populus deltoides microbial communities from Bellville, Georgia, United States - Xylem-PdKOR-R3 | ecosystem: Host-associated > Plants > Phyllosphere > Stem > Wood/Secondary xylem... | reverse complement strand
ACTAAAAATTGATCTCATATGAAAAAAAATCTTACAACAACATTTATCCAATTATTAAGAACAAAAACAATTAAAAATAAAATAAAAAACAAATATAGTGAAACAAATCATGAAAAAAGAAGAAAAATCTTACCTTAATATAGTTGCAAGTGAAGCTAAGGAGAGAAAAAAAATTTCGTGAAGCATATTAATTAAAAAAAAATTAAGAGGATAAAAGAAGAAAGAAGAAGAAGACATACCCGAGCATGAAGGAGAAGAGAAGGAGATAAGGATAGAAAAAAAGAAAAAGATATAGATATTGATGTTTTTTACATATAGTGAAGAAGAAAAAGAAGAAGAAGAAGAAGAATAAGAAATTAGTCTGTCTCTTGTGAAATAAGGAGATTCAGGTTTTTTATTGGGGCACGTTAACGACGAAATTACCGACGGATAATTAAATATTAATATTTAAATTAAATTTTCAATTTCATAAAAAGTTTTCAAAAACCACCAACAATCACCGATGATTTTTCAATCTGTTGGTGATTTCGTCGGTGATATTTAAATGAAAATTTTAAATTAATTGATTTATTTAGAAAACCGCCAAATAACACCGACGACTTTTCAATTCGTCGGTGATTTTGTCTGTAAAGAACAACAATAAACAGTGCAATTGGAAAGTGAACAGTTCTGGAGCTCTCTGGAAAATACCGACGGAATTTTTCATCTGTGATTCCCTTTGTAATTGACATGATGAACAATGTTCACAATTTGCCGACGGATAAATTCTGTTGGTAATTCTGTTGGTAAAAATGACACGTCATTATTTTTTTTTGCTTTGTTTTATTTTTTTTTCCCACTATAATTCCCTCAGTATATACCGAGGGAATATTTCCGTCGGTAAAATCCCTCGAAAATTTACCAATGGAAATATTCCCTCGATATTTCCGTTTGTGTTTATCAATTTTCTGGTAGTGTCATTTCTTCTTTTTTTTTCTTTTTTTTTACCAATGACCAATGTAAACCAAATAATAAAGGCTTGAGTTTCTTAAGGTGAATCCAAAAAGAACAGTGAAGCCTACACCTTGGATGGACTGAAATTATATATTTTCAGCAAAAATAATGATATTGATCTTGTAGGCTATGAAACCTCACACACATCCAGCTGGCCATCATAATTGTACTGATGAGTAAGTATATCTGATTAATTATTTTTGTGTTTTGAGAAAGCTAGACCTTATCTAAAGTTTAACCCTTTTAGATGTGGATCTGGTAAGCTGTTATATTTATATATTTGGGTTCATTTTTTAGATGAACTTAAAACAACATGTATCTGCTAAAATGCTAGACACAATATACTTGGATTCATCCTCGAGATGAATCCAACATTATGTCGGTCTGGTAAAGTACCTGACCCAATACAATTCTATTCAATCTTAAGGTGAACCCAAAACAATGTGGATCTGGTAAGGTGTCGGACTTAATATACATGGATTCACTCTTAAGGTGAACCTAAGGTAACATGGATCAAACAAGGTGTACTTAGGTCCACTCTTGAGGGGAACTTAAGGCAAGGTGAGTCTGGTAAGGTGCTAGATCCAATATACATGGTTTCACTCTTGAGGTGAACCCAAGGCAATATGGATCTAGCAAAGCACTAGACCCACTGCAATTAGGTTTAGCCGTTAGCTGAGCCTAAGGTACTATGAGTCCGAGGAACTGCAAGACCCATCTCATATGAGTTTGACTACATGCCAAGTCTAATTGGTCTTAGAAATCCAAGATTATGGAGCTCTATTTTTAGATTAATAACATGACCTACTCATGTCAGCGATAATCATCTCCCTACATCTATAGAGGTATAAAACGTCTCTTAAAGGGCCTACCATATTTTTCATATTATTAATAATGTGTAATGAATATTTTTCTCTCATTAATGATGTTTAAGAGATCTTTATCCCTTATTAAAGTCGCCAAGTGGAAATGACTCTTCAAGCCCTCCTAACTTTATAAAAAAAGACAAGGTTCAAGGTGTATAAATATTGAACCATCCAGGTAAAGGGTTCAAAACTTTTCTTACTATAAAAAGCTTGTATATTTAAAGAGCATTAATCACACCAAAAATCAAGAATAAATACTCTTGTTCTTGGAATTTAAGGCATTTTCTTTCATTTATTGCCTTTCCCCTTTAAAGTTATTGACTTTATCATGGGAAAGTCTTCAAGTCTCACCGATAAAGACTGTTTTTGCAGGTGTTGTAACCCAATTTTTGACCCCCTGTTTTTCTAAATATTTTCAACCAATAAAAAAAAAATATTCTTGACGTATTTGCGTTAGTTTCAACGTTGTCTCAAAAGGATTCAAATTTCAAATTTCTTTTCAGTGAGTTCAACTTTTAACACGTTATTTTTAAAATTGTTGATTTTTCACATTGAGTCGGTGTTGATGTTGCCTTTAAAAAAAACAAAATACAAAAAATAAAAAATAAAACATATTTGGACACAGGTACCAAAATGAAAAGGAAGAAACCAAGGAACTAAAGTGAATTTAGGTTGCTTGTTAGACTAAGCAATTAGAAAAGAAGATAAAAGTTTTCACCTATAAGAAGGTGTTTATCTAATACAAACGAAAAGGGGGAGGAGGCCGTAACAAAGAAAAACAAAACAAAAAAAAAACTCTTTAGCTCACACACTCTCTCCCAAAATATATACACAAAAAAACCTTATACCTAATATACTTAAAACCCTAACCGTCAACCACCAACCACCAATCACCGAACATCAACCTTTTATTTCCCTTACCCTTACTGTAAGAGAAGAAGCATACATGAAAGGCCATTCAAAACACTAATGGCCTTTATCGATCAAGCCTTTCTCTATAAGCAGCTAATATCCCTTCATCAACACTAGTGAAGAACTTCAATGACAACCTCCACTAAGAAGAGCCAAATACTGATAGACCAAAGACCCATCATTATCTCCTATAAACACAGTTGTACAAGGCTTTTCATCCTTCTTTTTCTCTACCATATTCAGCTTCTCACACCTGAGACTCAATCTCCCTAGCTAAGCTTCATCTTTCTCCTCAGATCTATCGTTAGTAATGACAGACCTACACCAACAACAAGACCACCTCTGTAGCAACAATCTTTTCCTCTCCAACCCAACTGAGGACCAACGGCCAATCCTTACCCACAACGCCGACCTCTACCATACCTCTCTCCCACTGTTTATAGTTAAAGCAACCAGAAAGGGGAATAAAAATTGATAAAACTAACCTGTGAAATAGATCTATGAAAAAGAAAAAAATAAAACCAATTGTTTGTGTTTTTTTCTTTACTTTACAGGTGATGGTGTATGACATTGCCGATACAGATGTAAAGTGGAAGAGGTGATCTGTTCGATCCACCCATTTTTCACTTCACCAACAATAGCTCGTGGGTTCATGCGCCATCAATAGCAATGGCGTATGAAGCATATGCGCACCACTGTTCTGCCGCTATTCTTCTAGCCCTAGAGTTTTTCAATGTGCTTCCTAAGTTCCCAGCAGTCTCTCCAACCTATTTCCAGCCTTTGAAAGGACCATTTTGCAAATTTTAAATTTTTAGTGTGTTTGAATTTTTTTTAATCTTGGATTTTTATTAGTTGTAAACATGTAATTGTGGGGTATGTGAGTAAAATATAGTAAAAAAAAATGTGTGTGTTTTTTCTTTTTATTACGTTTTATTTTGTGTTATATGAATGATAAAAAAAAAAAGAGGAAAGGGATAAAAAAATTAATTAACAAAATGTTTTAATTACATATGACCAACAATCCTAAAAAATAGTTTGAGCATTTATTTTAAAAATCTAAAATACTTTTGCATGGATTTTACTACAAGTTTGTAAAATTCCAAAGAATTTGGCTTACATTTTAAAAATACCAAAACAAATTATTATTTTTAATATATGAGATTATGAATTTATATGTAAGACATATTCATGATATTAAATAAGAATACAATTTATTTTTATATTGGCAGTAGAATGGGTAAGTTTTTAGCATAATAAAATAATGACCTTCTTACTAAGGAGAACTTTTTTTCAACCTTAAACAAACCAATGGTTAAAAAATAAAACTTTTTCTTTGTTTATATCAGACAAATAAACAATGCAGTTTACCTCGGGTAAGGTGTATTAGGGGTGCTAATTCGTTTCCTTTATTCAAGCAGTCTCATTTCCCAGACTTTGAGACTAATTAGGATTCCTAGGGACCAAAATATTATATGGAAACTCACATTTTTTTTTTACTCATAAAGGACAAGAATTTCTTGTCCTTTCCTTCCACATCATTCCCGATTATCTTATTCCAGGAGGATGATCATTGCAATGCCGCACACGTGCAACAGCAGATACTAAGGCTTTTACCAATAATTTACTACTTCCTAAGCTAAGAAAAAGAGAAGTATATGAACATGTTGATTAACCACTATCCGAACATCAAATAACATGTTTCTTGAACATAGTGGATCTTAGGATATCGTCGGTGGCGTTGTCTATGAGAAACTTCCAAAAAGTAATTGATAACTCTATTGGTTTATTGATTTCCCCACTTGTTGTAACTCAATTATGGCCCATTGGCTTTTTAATATAATTTTACAGGGTTTAAAATGTAAAATTAAAATATCAGAGATTTATTTCGATGAAAAGTGTGATTTGGCAACTTGCGTGAAAACTAGGGACTACAATGTACTTTTGTCATTTTATCCTTATCTTCAAGATAATGATAGTTATTCGCTTTCAAATTTGATTTTTAATCAAATTCAAACTTCAAAAAAAAGAATGAGTTTGATTGAAACATTGTTTCTCACACGCGAAGGGACTCTGACACTATAAATACAGACCTCAGTGATGCAAATGAGGACGATTAGAAAGAAACCCTAAAAGAAGAGACCCCAAAAGGAGGCCATTACCAGAAACCCTAAAAGAGAGAAACATAAAAAAAAAGGGGGCGGCAAACTCTATACTAGCTGCCGCCCCCCTTAACCCTTTTTTTTAAGCCCAGTCTCCCTCAACTTCGCCTCCAGCAGTCGCACGCCTAGGTAAGTTCCCTTCCTTCCTTTGTAAAATAATTAATTGGTTACTATTGCATGCATGCGTGAACCTTTCACGCATGGCTTGGCTAGATCCAGCCCCGAAAGGAAAAAAAAAAAGAGTGGGCCGGGTCTGGGCTTTAGGCCTAGCCCACTCAAATTGTGTTTGCTAAGGGTGTGCTTGGCAAAACACACCCTTATGCCTTGGTCATAATTTTTATGTCCATTCTAATTTGATATTTGACCAAACGAACCCTTTTTCGATAACAGAAAATTCCAAAAATATTTGGGGCCTTCGTTGATTTATTTGTGGGCCCCTCGCACTTTGTTTTATTTTTTTTCTTTGTGTTTGTATTTTTTGTAGATGTGCTCAATCTGTGAACTATTATTGTTAAATGCAAATATGTCGTGCAATTTTTTTTTACTTCCATCTAAAAAGAGCAAATAATAATAAAGGATAAACAAGAAAAAATGACATAAAAAATTTCTTCTTCAAATTCATTTTTTGCGAAAATATTCACTGACGCCAGAGTCAGGAGTATCTTATTTTTTGGATTTGTGTGATATTTACCAACGCCAGAGTTGGAAATAGTCGTAGGAATTGTTCACTGACGCTAGAGTTAGGAACATGAAAGGAAGAATAAAAAAAGAGAGAAAGGAGAACAAATTCTTAGCAATTTTCGACAAAACCAGCAATGCAGCCTGCCTTAGGAAGGATGTTTAAGGGGTGATAACATCTTCCTTTTTGCATAACTAGTCCCGTACCATAGAATCTATGCTGACCAGTTAGGGTTCATATTGACCATTATACTAGGTGGCGACTCCTTGAACAAGACCTTTTCCCCTAAAAGAACAAGATGCCAGATATCTGTTTCTTTTCCAGTCGAGATTATTTTTTTAATCGGTCACCACGATGTCCGGGTGTGACACTACTCATCATCATTATTGGCAGATAATCAGGACAATCCTGGAATAGGAGGAGTTACTAATCTCCCTGCCACAACAAATACTCTTGTACGGCCAACCCTTCAATAACTTATTAATTAAGTGTGACTCCTTACCAAAGTAGTGTTGACAAATCAACAAGCAAGAGAAAATATACAATAGATCCCAGTGCCATCTCAACAAGTCGTTGCATCCTCCTTACCACCTCCATAATAACAGGTTGTACCCAGAAAAAGAGGGCCAGAAAGAGTTTATGGGGGGTTTTCAACCTCAGAGGTCATCCAACCATTCTAAAAAACATATGTGTCCTCATGATGGTTGAGCATGTAGTGGATACTCTAGACATCTATCTAACCAACATGAGAAGGAGGCCATCTATGAATCACGTCATTCCACACTAGAAACCTCAATCTTCTTAGAACCCTATAAGAATAAGAGTGGAAATCAGCCAGAAAAAAAATATGCAAAAAGATGTCTACACCTCCCATCAGATTAAAAACTCTCATCTATTTAGATGGGTGTTAAACACTCACATACCTAGGGACTATATTGATATGAAGATGACTCTAGATAATTATAACTAGCTTACAAACCTCGAGGAGCATGTACAAAATATATAAAGTAGTCTAGAATTGGTCATTCAGGACAACCATGCCATATGCAAAATCCTCCTAATAACCTTCAAGGGTTCAGTACGAGTATGGTATAATAATGTAGAGTCAGGTCTAGTCACGAGTTTCAATGACCTTTGTGTCAAGCTAGTGACACATTTCAATATAAGTATCCCAACCAGAATAAGTTCCACTAAACTTTTTGGAATTACTCAAACATATGATGAGTCTACACGAGCATACCTGAAACAGTTTAATGAGGAGATCATTAAGGTTAAAAAATTGATAGAGTATGCAGCCTATGAAGGCCTTATCAATGGAGGGAAGGAAAAAACTCTATAGAAGGAGTTGTAAGCCCTACTAGACATAAGGTTGTTAAAAGTGAAGCAAGTCATGGAGAACCATATTCGAGTACAAGAGGTGAGTGTGTTGCATCATGGTCTTCCCTACTTCTTTAGAGATAAATAGTCTAAGAGGTCATTAAAGCGAGATCACCCTCTTAGAAGGGACAATAACCCTAGGAAGGGTTAAAAGAGACCAATTAGGGAAAGCCTAGGATACCTTGAAATGCATACTCCTCCACTAAACACCACCCTCGCTGAAGTCTTCGCGATAATCCAAGGCAAGGAGTTTGTTCACTATCTTTCACTCATGAAGTCTCCTCTCAACACCCGCTCATCTAAAAGATACAGTTTTTTTTTTCCATAAAGACAAAAGACATGATACAAAAGACTATTATGTCTTGAAAAAGAAAACTAAAAGATTGATAGCTAAAGGTTATTTTCACTAGTTTCTAAAGAAAAATTTCCATCCTGGGCAGAATAGAGAAGAGTTCGGTCAATCTATATTGGCTCTGCTTGAGATCAGTGTGATCTTAAGAGGTACCTCTATAAGAAGTGACTCTAGCAATGGAAAGACAAAGTATGGGAAATAAATCCTAACAACTTCTCGACTGCTAAACGAATTGTCTTTAATCTTGAAGATTGGAAGGGAGTAACCTTTCCACACGATAACAACCTTGTCATCACTACTATTCTTTCGAACCATTGAGTACATCGGGTGTTGATGAATGATGATAGTGTAGTCAACATCCTCTTCATATAAGTCATGACCTAGATGAGGATCCTTTTTTCAAGATTGACACTAGTAAAGACTCCCCTCACGAAATAAAAGGCTCAAGCGTGTTGGTGAAGGGCACCTCGAAACTCTCTAATATGATTAAAACTCCCCCAAAATGTGTATCCCTCAAGCAAAGCTTCATAGTAATTGATATGACATTAGCCTACAATGCCATCTTGGGCGGACCTTTTCTACATCAAATCAATGTTGTCATCAGTACTAGTACTTGACACTAAAGTTCCCAACTTAGAAGGGAGTGGCCATGGTGTAGGGAAATCACGTAACTTCAAGACAGTGCTCGCTTGAAGGGCAAGAAAGTACTGGTATCAGACTACCAAGGGTCTTTAAAGAAAAGAGTAAAGATTAAAATTGAATCCATTAAAAAGTTAAGGGATGTTTCTCTAGGAGAAGATGAACATGCCATCATAAAAGTAGGCTCTACCCTGACACCAACACAATAGCAATCACTAAGAGAGCTTTTGCACATCTAAAAGTCTAATTTTGCAACAAACACCTCAAGCATACTAGGAATCAACCCTAAAGTTACCACTCACAAGTTGAAGGTGGATCCAACTACTCATCTAGTCCGCAAGAAAAAAGAGGACCTTTGAGGGTAAGAGATAGAAAGCCATAACACAATAGGTAGACAAAAAGCCAAGTCAAAATAGGCAAAGCTGCTCAATGAAATCTTATGGGCCTAGAGAACAACTCAAAAGACATCCACGGGAAAAACTCTTTTTCTCCTCACGTATGGGACCAAAATGCTAGACCCAATATATTTGGATTCATCCTTGAGATATAACAAAGATAATGCGGGTCTAGCAACGTGCCGGACCCAATATACTTGGGTTCAATCTTGAGGTGAACCTAAGGAAATATAGGTCTCGGAAAATGTCAAATCCAATATACTTGGTTCCACTCCAGAGGTTAACCCAAGGTGATGTGGGTGTGGCAAGATGTCATATCCAATATACTTTGTTCCACATTAGAGGTGAACCTAAGGCAACGTGAGCCTAACAAGTGTCAGACCAAATATAATTGGGTCCACTCTGAAGGTGAACTCAAGGTAACATGGGCCTGGCAAGGTACCAGATTCAACATACTTAGGTGTTCTCTAGAGGTGAATCCAAGGTAATGTGGGTCTAACAAAGCACTAGATCAAGTGCAATTAGGTTCAGTCATGAGCTGAGCCTAAGGACTATGGGTTTAAAGAGCTATCAGGCATATCTCATCTAAGTTTAGCTACATGCCATGTCCAATTGGTCTTAGAAATCCAAGACTATGGAACTCTATTTTTATATTAATGATATGATCTACTCGTGTTAGAGATAATCATCTCCCTACATCTATATATGTATAAAAGGTCTCTCAAAAGGCCTACCATATTTTCCATCTCATTAATAATGTGTAAGGGATATTTAACTTTCATTAATGATGTGTAAGAGATCTTTATCTCTCAATGTCACCAAGTGGAAATAATTCTTCAAGCCCTCCTGACTCTATCAAAATGATAAGGTTCAAGGAGTATAAATACCCTTTAAACCACCCAGGTAAAAGATTCCAAACTTTTCTTACTCTAAAAAGCTTGTATTGTAACGACTTGACTTTTTTAAGGCCAAAATCGATGGATTTTTTTTATATATTTCTCGCAATGACATTTTATGAATTAGTAATTATGTTCCTTACTTATCATGACTTCATAGGGATATGGTTCTCGTAAAACAACATTCTCATACAATAGATACTCAATACACATGTCCATAATATTATATTTTCATATTCATATATTTACATTACGTCATATTGGCATACCCGTGTGTTTGCATTCCTATTCCAATCTCGTTATCAACACACGTTTATAATCGACAATCTTACACAACTAGTACTTTCTTTCAAACAATCCTCATGTGATTTCACAATATAACATCCCCATAAAAGGAATTACCACATAAATGTATTCATAGCATCGTGACTACATGTTCGCACATCCCCATCCGTGCTCCATTACAATTTCTATTACAAGTCCTTACAAAAGTGTTGAATGGCAAATATTCAACATAATAGCTAAGTCATACTATTACATAGCACTTTCAAAATATATGAACTTGTGGGATAGGATTTCATATGCACCTTGATTGTGTGATGTCCCTGTTACAAAACAACATGGGTATAAGAATTGTAAACAATCTAACATAATAATAAACATCTAGAAGTACATTGTCGTTGCTTTTTGTTATTAACTTAGAATGTGAAGATTCCTTCTTATACTTCTTATATACATTGTACATCTCTTACTATTTTGTTAACTGTACTTTTCTCACTCATACACCCCAACCTCTCCATGAGGTTGTGGTGCTGAAGTTTAACATCGATAGGGGTTAAATACTTCACCTTAACCTGATCATCCACCTTGGATACTTATAGCCGTATCTAATTGCAACATTTAAATTCGGTCATCCGTCTTGGATGCCATTAACAAAAACTAATCACGAAATCAACCTCGTCATTCCTATAGATACCATTAACCAAAGCTAATTTTTTTTTATAATCAATTCAACCATCCACCATGGATGCCATTAGCCAAAGCAAATCATCAAACACGACCCGATCATCCATCATGGATGCCATTAGCCGAAGCTAATCATCAATCACAACTCGGTCATCCGTTTCGGATGCCATTAGTCAAAGCTGATTAAACATTTATCCCAGTTATCCATCTCGAATGCCATTACCTGAAACTGATCAACAATCACAACCTAGTCATCCATCTCGGATGCCATTAGCCGAAGCTAATCATCATTTATCCCGACCATCCACTTAGGATGTCGTTAGTTAAACTAATTAATCAATTGTCTCAGTCATCCATTCGGATGCCATTAGCCGAAGCAAACATTTGTCCCGGTCATCCATTTGGATTCCATTAGCCAAAGCTAATCATCATTTATCTCGGTCATCCACTTAGGATGTCATTAGCTGAAGCTAATCAATTAATTGTCTCGGTCATCCATCTTGGATGCCATTAGCCAAAGCTAATCAACATTTATCCTGGTCATCCACTTAGATGCCATTAGCCGAAGTTAATCAATTAATTTTCCTAGTCATCCATCTCGGATGCCATTAGCCGAAGCTAATCAACATTTATCATGGTCATCCACTTAGGATGCCATTAGCCGAAACTGATCAACAATCATAACCCAGTCATCCATCTTGGATGCCATTAGCCGAAGCTAATCATCATTTATCCCGGTCATCCACTTAGGATGGCATTAGCCAAAACTAATCAATCAATGATCTCGGTCATCTATTCAAGTGTCATTAGTCGAAGCTAATCAAACATTTGTCCCGATCATCCATTCGGATGCCATTAGCCAAAGCTAATCATCATTTATCCTGGTCATCCACTTAGGATGCCATTAACTAAAGCTAATCAAACATTTGTCTCGATCATCCATTCAAATGCCATTAGCCGAAGCTAATCATTAACCAATCCAACGTTTCAAAGGAAGTTTATAAGATCACTATAACATGGTAATATCCTTTGAATTGCTCATTCAAACGTTCATAACAATTTGACATTCACTGTAACATAATAGTAGACCCTTCGTGATACTCATACAAACGACCCGTGAGTAAACATGATAATAGATCCTTTATAATACACATACAAACATTCCATAATAGTTTAACATTCAGAATAACACAACAGTACACCCTTTGTATTACTCATCCAACCATTCATGATAGTTAATGATCAAAAGAATACAACAATAGATCCCTCGTAATACTCATACAACCATTCATGATAATTAACTTTCAGTATAATATAATAGTAGATCATTCGTAATACTCATATAACCATTCGTCATAATTACATTCAATATAATACGACGGTAGATCCGTCGTAATACCCATACAACCATTCGTCACAATTACATTCAATAAAATATGACAGTAGATCCTTTGTAATACTCATACAACCATTCGTCACAATTACATTCAATAAAATACAACGGTAGATCCTTCGTAATACTCATACAACCATTCGTCAGCAGCCCAATCACCATCTCATAGTCAGTTTAATATTCATCGCAACGCAATAATATAACCACCTCAAACGGGTCATTTCAGAACATTAACATTTTCATCATCGTCTCAATTCATCAAGAACTCGATCAACATTTTATAGTCATTCCGACAATCATCAAGAATTCAATCAGACATTTCATTGTTGTTTCATCATTCATCAAGGATTCAATAATATATCATCATAAGTAAATCATTTCAAAACATAAACATCATACAAGAAGGTGGAAAACACCTACCTGTTGCACCTACGGTTTGTCCTTGTCTTGGCAATGGTCTGATCCTGGTCGCATCACCTAAGACATCAATGCCACAATTCAGTATATTTGCATCCTTAAATCACATTCATCACCATACTTATTTCAAGACTCTATATGTTCATATTCAAGTGTTCCACATATTACACCATCATACAATGAAATTGTTGCAAGCATTTGAGTCCTTTCTACCCAGGAGGCCTATTGTAGAAATCAGTAGCGAAAACTGACTCACTACAAGTTAGACAGTTCAGCAGTGAAAACTGGTTCGCTGTAAGCTGCGCAATTCAGCAGCGAAAACTGGTTCGTTGAAAGCTACCATTTCGGCAGCAAAAACTGTTTCGCTGTTGGCGCCACAATTTCGGCAATGAATGCTACTTCGCTGTAACCAACATGTTTTCGACAGTGAATGCTAATTCCCTGCAGACAACTCAATTCCGGCAGCAAGTCACAAATTCACTGCAGACAATACAACTTCGACAATGAATCACAATTTCGTTGTAGAACATATAATTCGACAACGAATGTTAATTCGCTGCAAACAACTCAATTTCAGCAGCGAATTTTAAACTCGGTGCAGACCATAGAACTTCAGCAGCAAACCTAAATTCGATGTAGGACACATAATTGAGCAACGGATGTTAATTCGCTACAAACAACTCAACTTTGACAGCGAATTTGAAATTCACTGCAGGCAATTCAACTTCGGTAGTGAATCCCAAATTCGCTGTAGAACACACAATTCGGCAGCGAATGTTAATTCGCTGCAAACAATTCAATTTCAGCAAAGAATTTCAATTTCGCTGCAGACCATACAACTTCAGTAGCGAATCCTAAATTCGCTGCAAAACACATAATTCGGCAACGAATGTTAATTCGCTGCAAACAACTCAACTTCGACAATAAATTTCAAATTCACTGCAGACAATTCAACTTCGGCAGTGAATCCTAAATTCGCTGTAGAACATACAATTTGGAAGTGAATGTTAATTCGCTGCAAACAACTCAATTTCATAAATGAATCCCAAATTCGTTCCAGAACACACAATTCGGCAGCGAATGTTAATTCGATGTAAACAACTCACTTTCGGTAGAAATTCGCTGTAGACCATATAACTTCGGCAGCGAATCCCAAATTTGCTACAGAACACATAATTCGGTAGTGAATGTTAATTCGTTGCAAACAACTCAATTTCAGCAGCGAATCACAAATTCGCTACAGGACAATGCAATTTCAGCAGCGAATGCTGATTCGCTGCAGACAACACGATTCGACAACGAAACTGATTCGCTGCAGGCAACAACATTCAGTAACGGAACTAATTCATTGCTAACAACACAATTCGACAGCGAAAATTCCTTTGCTGCAGATAACACAAATCGACAACGAAACTAATTCGCTGCAGACCACTTAATTCGGCAGTGAAACTAATTCGCTGCATACAACCTAACTTTGCACATAACATCATCTTAACATATTATTATATAATTTCATTAAACACAAATAGAAATTTATGTTATTAACACCAACATAGTTCTAGTTTTGGTTTCAGCAGGGTCTAAGGTCCCAATGACTGCACAATTTTGTACATAACCCTTTCTAACACAAGTTCTTCTATTATATATGCAAGAATCAAGATAATAACACCATTATACATTATGTTTTTGTTCAATTATGTCCTTAAGGGTTCAATAAGATCATAATTTTTGCATTTCTTCATCTCATTCCCCTTAGATCTTCCATTTAATTATTTCTAAAACTATAAGTGCATGAACACTAAACCTTCTGCTTTGGGGTTTTCATCCCCTCCTTGTTCTGAAATCGTGAGGCAGCAACCAGCCAAGGAAAACTACTTCTCTTACCTCACGTTTTTTACAACTTTAGAGCAAGTTTTGGTGACATGGTCTTTCCTCATTCTCAGTTTTTCCATCTCTTCCATCTTTGTTGTACAGCGAGTCTGTCACACTCTCTCTCCTCTCATAGTTTCAGTCATCAACGTAACTCCCTAGCTTTCTTCTTCTTCAAACACTAAAGACAGGGGACATGCAGCTAGTGTAAGTGGGTCTTCTCCTTGGAGAGGGTGGCTGTTGTTGCAGTCACAACTGCTGGCCGGTTATGAGGAAGGGGCCTAGACCCTTCTCCTTACATAGCTTCAGCCACTTCTATCTTTCCATTGGTCACCCTTCTTCTCTAGCATTCAAAGGTGGTGCATGCAATTGGGTATGCAGTTGTTGCGGCAGATTTTTGGGGAGAGGAAGAAGGCAAGAGCATGCAACCCCTTTTGGAAAGAGTGCCCCTTTCTCTCTCTTTGCTGCATTTATACCCCTCTTAAATATAAAGGGGTGTTTGAACGTTAGACCAAGGTTGTCCTTATCCCTCTTTTGGGTTATTTTTGGGTTGGTTTCTATTTTCATTCTCTCCTAGGATAGGTTGGTCCAAAAATAATTTTTTGCTAGGTTTGATAGTGTTGCTGCCAATTTAGAAATCAGCAGCCATAGACTGCGTCGCTGCCGATTTAAAAATTGGCAGCGAGAGCTGCGCTGCTGTTGATTCAAAAATCGGCAGCCAAAAACTGTGTCGCTGCCAATTCTGAAATCGGCAACTTAAAACTTTGCTGGTGCCTATTCTAAAATCGACAGCCAAGTACTGTGCCGCTGCCGATTCAAAAATCAGCAGCAAAACTGCGTCGCTGCCGATTCAAAAATCGACAGCCAAAAGCTTTGCTGCTGCTGATTCTGAAATCAACGGCCAAATATTGTGCCACTGTTGAGAAATCGATAGCAAGAACTGTGTCGCTGCTGATCCAGAAATCAGCAGAAAAATTACGTCGCTGTTGATTCAGAAATCGGCAGTCCCAAACTATGCCGCTATCGATTCAGAAATCGGCAGCCAAAAACTTTGTTGCTGCCGATCCAGAAATCGGCAGTAACGGTGAAGTTGTTTTAGCTTAGCTCTTTTTTTTTTTTGGTGTTCACATGTATATTTCAGAGCATTAATCACACCCAAAAAATAACAAACACTTTTATTCTTGGAATTTAAGGCTCTTTCTTTCATTTATTGTCTTTCCCCTTTAAAGTTACTAACTTTATCACTCCATCTTTAAGTTATATAGATAGGAACTGCTTTTGTAGGTATTAAGGCTTTTACCAGTATTTCAATACTTCCTAAGCTAAGGAGAAGACAACTAAGTAAATGAACATGTTGACCAACCACTATCCAAACACCAAATAACTCGTTCATTGAATATACTGGATTTTAGAATATCATTATTTACCAAATTTAATTCCATAAAGTGATTTGGTGCCAAGATTGGTTTGTTTCTATGTTTTAACATAGTTGTCATACCTCATTCGGTGACCAATCCAGAAGAAAAAAAACTTTAGTCATTAAGTTATTAAGCAAACTCGTTGGTTATCGAGTCAACTTAAGTCAACTAATTTATTAAAATGATGTCATCTCATTCTTTTAAAAAATCATTTAATGTTGACTCGACTTAGTTTTACCATGTCAATTGGATCGCTAAAAATCTAGGAGCTTAACCAAGTTTTAGTGAGTTAATGTTTTATTTGATTCAACTAAAAACCTAGCCCGGATCAGGTTCAGTATCTAACCTTTTCTAAATCAACCCACTTAACCAGAAATGACATAACAATTATGCTATGAAGTTTCAAAATTATCTATTTATCTATAAGTCATTCTTCTTTTGATTAAATATGATTAATTTCCAATGTTCATAATTCAAATTAATTTCATCATTAGTTCATATATATTCAAAATCTAGCCCATAAGTATATTTCATTACAATTATAATTACAATTACAAAGAAATCGTGCGTGTTTATTGTTTATCAGCCTTTCATCTTTTACTGTGGATTACATTAGTGCCAATTATTTTTATTTTGGTCATCAAATTTTTTTTATTACATCTTTTTGTGGGCTATCTTGGGTGTTTTGTCAATTAGTAGTCTCTTATCTTTATATTTTTTAATGATTTAAAGCTTTTTGATAAATTTTTAAACTTGATTGGAAGCCAATTTAATGAGATATAGTTTGACATTGTTGGAAAAAAAAACATAATTAAAAGGAGGATCAAACTGGAAAACAGAAGAAAATTGCATGGCCAATTTCACATTCATACAAAAAAGTACTTTTTTGTCCATCTTTTTTTTCTTTTACGGTCCCTTTTGTTTTTAGCATTGTTATTTTTGTCCTGCCCTTTATTTTGTTCTTTTTTGATCATTAGGTTAGAGAGATGAGGGCGAAATTCACTGAAAAAATATGAAAGGGAAAGAAAGTTATTGAATGACTACATTCTAGCAATAAAAAAAAGTTGATCCTACTGTGAACGAGTTTCATTTTATGAGAGGAATTTTTTTGAGGTATTTTTTAACATTTATCTTGCCAAAAAAATAGATCAAGGTTAAGAAAGAACTTTTTTTGGTTTAATTTTACAGTTTTTAATCTATTTAGGGGTAGTTTGAGTTGAAAAATTGATTTATTGAAATTTTTAGGGTGTTTCTTATCTTTTTTTTAGGTTGAAAATGAATTTTGAGGTTAAAATATCTCTATATAATTTTCTAGACATCTCTATAGTGATCACAATATTGGCAAGAAAACTACGCATTATTTGTCACAAGTGATGACATGTCGTCTACATTTTATTTTCAAAAATAAAAAAGCAAATGACATGTTATCCACCCTTTTAAACAAACAAATCATAATTAGTTTAAGGTGATTGGAGGCTTTAGGCAAAATGTGCTGTTGAAAAGAAATTATGTTGTTGTTGTTAAGAAGGTTAAGAAAGATGATATTATCAATTATTTTAAGGTTAATTATGTATAAGTTTGATATGCTGAATTTTTTTATATATTTTACTCATTAACTTAAATATTAAATGAGAATAAAATTTATGTTTTCTTAATCTTTTAAATTATAAATTCTTTATATAATATTTTTCAAATTTATTGTTTTTATTTTTTTCATGTAGTTGAGAGAATTTTTTAACATTTTTTAATCATATGGAATACTATATTTTATCTTGGTGTCCTTCGTTTATTTGCTCAGTCTATAGATGATATGACAAATTAAGTCTATTTACCGATTTTCAGAATAAAATCAATTAGCCATACACCTAATGGGTGTGTGGTCTGTTATGATTTTTATAGTTTAATATTAAGGATATTTTCAAGTTAGTTTTTTTATAACAAGATTAAGCCTCTATTTAATAAGATCTTAAAGCATACCATTTATA
>Ga0325402_1002064_pt1 | contig 17320 bp, 16 predicted proteins | sample PopdelMetagenome_22_FD_207212 | JGI IMG/M metagenome (GOLD analysis project Ga0325402, IMG submission 207212) | Populus deltoides microbial communities from Bellville, Georgia, United States - Xylem-PdKOR-R3 | ecosystem: Host-associated > Plants > Phyllosphere > Stem > Wood/Secondary xylem... | reverse complement strand
CAATATTTAATTGTTTTGAAATTACTTGTTTCTTTTAATTTCATATAAATTTGATATAAGTTAAATTCATTTTAATTTAACTCACCCGTAATGTTATAAAAATAATTATACCAAATACTTTTAATTTATCGTAATATAGTAAAATAGGGATCCTTTTTTAATCCCCCTTCCTTAATATAGAATTTTATATTACTTTTTTTTATTTTTTTTCATATTTTAAAGATTTTAATTTAATTATAGGAACCCTATCAAATAATATTTTTTTAAAACAAATAACAATCATAAAAATAAAAACTAAAGTTAATATAAAAATTTAAATTAAATCAAATTCTAAGGGGTGAAATTAAAAAAAAATTAAAACAAAACTATAAAAATAAAAATTTTGATAACTAAATTTGTTATAATTAACAAATAATATGATATTTTTATAATTTTTATGATTTTTGAAAAGTATTTTTTATCCAAAATAAAAAGAAAAATATTTTTCTGAAAACCAAACTAAATTTTACTTTGATTAAAAAATATTTTTTATTAATATTTTTTAATAATAGACAAATATAAAATATTTAAAAAAATTATTTTTAAAAAATTATTTTTCACCGAACAAATAAGTAATTAAACCCGGTTCACTGCAAAATGCTTGATTACTTGTTGCGGAGACTTGGTTGCTCAGCAAGATCCAAGACTTGGATCACGCTAAACTCAATATAAAATAAATAAAAAAGCCCAAAGTTATTACCGGACTCGAACCTCAGGGCCCAAGTGGGTCGTGTCCTAAAATTCAGATCCACCTTTTATCAAAATAATAAAAACTTAAGCATAACCGCAGGAAAGGAGGAGGAGGAGGAGGAGGGGGAGAGCGAGTGCAGGAATTTTGATAGAAACAACATGGCAGCGCAGCAGCAAGTGCAAAAGAACACGCTATACGTAGGAGGATTAGCTGAGGAAGTAAACGAAGCAATACTCCACGCTACTTTCATTCCTTTTGGTGACATTAAGGATGTCAAAACCCCCTTAGATCAAGCCACACAGAAACACCGCTCTTTTGGCTTCGTTACTTTCCTCGAAAGAGAGGACGCCGCCTCCGCCATGGACAATATGGATGGCGCTGAGCTCTATGGTCGTGTCCTCACCGTTAATTACGCCTTGCCTGAGAAGATTAAGGGTGGTGAACAAGGTTGGGCTGCCCAGCCAAGTAAGTATTTCTCCTTTATTTTTGTTTTAAACCCTAATTCTTGAATTTGTGATGAACCATGGTTCTAAGAGCAATTCCCATGCCTTTTCCTTGAGGTTTAGGGTTCTGGGGGCGGTTGGAAATTTTGTATTTTTAAGTGGATACAAGTGTAGGTACACTTTAGGTTTGTGAACAAAAAGAAATGTGCTCTATACAAGTAAAGGGGTGCAATGCGCGGTGATTTTGATTGAGTTAGCCTGAATCTGATCTGTATTATTGTTGATAATGATGGGTTGATTATTGATTCCTGATTCCAAATGTTAATTGCATGTTCTAGCTTGCTACTTTATGTTGATACTGGTTGGTGTTATTGTCCAGTTTCAGTTCTTGCGTTTCAATTTGAGGTAGGGAAGGAAAAATATTGCCGCAACAACCAAAGAATGATAGAGGAGTTTAGGACTCTTCAAAATAGCTATAATAGTAGTGGAAATAATATCTCTTTGATGTGAAAATAATGACCGTGCTGTTGCTTTCCTTTGGGATGAATTCTTGCAATTTATGGGTGATCTACACCTGTAGGGCTACCTAGCTGAATTGTAACTTGGGATTGGGATTAGTCATTCTCATAATGAAATTTTACTATTCTAAATGTCTTTCCGGGTACTATAAAGTTCCCAGTTGGATCTTATGTTTGTGGGATTGACTTGGTTCTTGAATTATTCAGTCTGGGCTGATGCGGACACATGGTTCGAAAGGCAGCAGCAAGAGGAGGAAATGCAGCGTATGCAGGCAGAGAACAGGGCTGCAATGGAAGCTGCAGAAGAGTTGCACAGAAAGAAGATGGCAGAGGAGCGAGAAGGGGAGAAGGAAGATGAAGGGCAGGTCAAGGATGATCCAATGGCAAGGGCTGAAGCGGAGGTTTTGAAACAGAACATATCTTAGCCAACAAAATGTGTGTTTGTGAAACAAATTATCTACATTGGCATGAAATGGTTTTTCGAACTCCCTCCCTCCGATACGTTTATGCAACTTACCACAACTCTCTTTCAAGAGCTTGTGTGGTGCAAGGGATACTAGTATCATAGTTGAGTATTTGCCTCTCGTGCCACTGCGTTAATTATTCTGTTTTCTCATTAGTAATACCATGATGATCTGATTTAATGTTGACTCGGCGTGAAAAAAATAAAAATAAAAAATCGGATACCATACTCGGGTGGGCAACAACGCTAAATTCGAATCCAAAGAGGACAAATAAGTCAATCATTCACAAATTTTTGTTCTGAAATGTGTTCCGTTGTGTGTTAAACCGTTGGTTTTAGGAACAGGTGATAGGTTGGTTTGTAAGTTGGAAAGCTGGGCAACTCAGATCCACGCTATCATTTCTCAGTTTAAAGTAAAGGCATTTCTCAACTGTCAAGTGGGCAAGTTGATTCGCATTATAACTCCGATGCCATTAGCCAATACAGTGTGGTAGTAACTCGTGCTTAGAGTTAGAAGCCAAGTTCACAGGCCTTGTAATTTGGTGATGAAAAAGAGACTTGAATCTTCACCGTAGGCTTAGAAAACAAGGATCAATGGGAGTCATAACAATTTTTTGCGGAGGTTTGACTACGCAAAGTTTTGTAGAAACAAAAGGGAAACCCTGAAGTTAGGAGTTATGCCACACACTACACAAGCACAAATGAAACCAGGCTGCAAAGAAAATTTAGACTACTAGATATCCATTAGAAAAATTCTACAATTTGACCTCTGCTTTGGCATGGTAGCCTTCTGTTCTCTTGAAAACAGATAATTGGCATAATGAAACACCAATCTGGTTTGCTCGATTTATACAGTTCTCCCCATGAGCATATCAAAAGGTATTCCAATTTTGCAAGATTACGCAGGAGATCTCTTGTACTTCAGCATTGCATCACAGAGCTTAACAGCATCTAGATTATCTCTAACATTATGTACTCTTACAATGTTTGCACCTCCCAAAACCCCAGCAGTGACTGAAGCTACTGTTGCTGGATCTCTCTCGCTTGCGGCGGGACGAGTGCAAGTTTCACCTAAAAATTTCTTTCTAGAAGATCCTAACAAGACAGGAGAATGAGACATAGCCAAGCTTTTCCTTGCAATCTCTGCTCTAATGGATGGCAGCCCCATGAGAAGTTCCAAATTATGCTCGGTTTTCTTTGAAAATCCAAGCCCGGGATCAATAATAATCCTCCAGACAGGTATACCAGATAATTCTGCATCTTTAACCCGTGAATACAACTCAGAGGCAACCTGCTTACAAACATCATCATACTGCAGGTTCTCACTATTCTGCATCGTAGCTGGGTCTCCTCTCATGTGCATGGCAACATAAGGAACCTCAAGGTCAGCAACAACCTTAGTCATGTTAGGGTCTAACTGTCCACCAGATACATCATTTACAATATGAGCACCCTTGCTGACTGCTTCTGAAGCAACTTCCGAGTAAAAAGTATCGACAGATATGAGCTTTCCATTCATCTCTGGCATCTTTAGAATGGCTTCTAAGACAGGGATTAGTCTATCTAATTCCTCCTGAGGGGATATCCTCGAAGCCATTGGTCTTGTTGATTGTGCACCCAAATCAATCATATCTGCCCCTTCTGAAATCATCAAGCGGACTTGAGAAACCGCAGCCTCCACAGACTGAAACTTTCCTCCATCACTAAAACTATCTGGGGTCAAATTAAGTATACCCATCACAGAAGTTTTCAGGGACCAATCCCACAAATCATTTCCAATGGGCAGGACTCTTTTCATCCCATCCTTTCCAATTATACATTCACCACCCAGTTTCTCCCATGATTCAAAGAGTCCACCAGAATGTATTGACAAAGAATGCCAGCATGCAACTGTATCATTCTCTACATCTGCTCCCAGTAAATCCATCAACGGGGCCATTACAAATGGTCTCTCCCAAATTCTCTCATGAGGAACAGTAAGTATATCAGAACTAACCCTGAACTTTCCGTAAAACAATATATCCAAATCAATCGGTCTTGGTCCATACCTTATCCCCGCAGTACGACCCATATCCTTCTCGATTTTCTTAAGCACTCCCAACAACTCATGTGGCCAAAGTTTCGTAACACCTCTAACCGCAGAGTTAAGGAACTGAGGCTGATCAGTGACATAGGCAGGCGCTGTCTCATATAAACAGGCATGTCTGGTGATGTTTATTCCAGATTTCTTCATCAGTCGCAATGCTTCATTAAAATTATGAATTCTGTTGCCCACGTTGCTTCCTAAAGCAATCACTACTTCCTTCTCTTGTGAACGAATTTCCACAAATGTTTCTGGGGATGAACTGAAAAGGCGAAAGGAAGATCCTGCAAATAAAAGACATCCTTAATGTCTTATCTACTAATTGCTACATTGACTCACTTCTATTACCAACTCGTATTCTTAGTTACCTAGAACTGTTTCACACAAAAGTGTAGTAGTAAAACACATACCGCGTTGATTAGATAACATAAAGATGAGCAATTTTCCGGAAAGATATCAAATTGACCAGATTCAGCGCATGAATTTAAATGCCAGAGTATCTTATCACGTTGGCGTCTGATGATCTATCTATCTCACAATAAAAAAAAGTGTCTAATTAACATGATAAAAGAAACACATCTTACCTCTGAAGTGGTTCAAGGCACCACCAAGCCCACGTTTGGTGGGCAGCAGCTGCTTGAAAAGAATCATATCAGCAATGGATAACGGTGCTGGTCTCTCAAAATAAGAAGAAGAAGAAGAAAAGGAAAACGTCAGAGTTTCTGCCCCTTCTTCAATCCGTGGAGTTATAAAGCATCCATTAATAACGTTAATCAAACGAAACCCAAAAGAGAAAAGAAAGAAAAAGAACAAGCACCCACCCGAGTGTCGGAAATTTTAAATCTAGGAAACCAAGAGAGAAGCAAGCATTCAAATCTCGTTGTTTTATGTTGTTTCCCGGCCTGGCCCGCTGGTTTCGTTGAAGACAGTATGAGGGTATAGATCTTCTTTATTCCCAATTAAAAGTAAAGCAAAAAATATATATTATTACCACTCCATTTTTCTCCTGCAAATTAATCATATTTCATCTTTATCCTTTACCTATATAATGAGCAACATCATGGGGGTAAAATTGAAAGCTTAAAAACTATAAAGGTATAAGTGGGATGTTGATCAATTTACAAGAATGAAAATGAAGTTTGCCCTATCCTCTCCTCTCGCCCGCTACAAGTGTTCTTTACTGACTCGTTTTCTTAAACCCCAGAACCATCTTGGGGTCTAGAAACAAAAATCCCACCAATCCATCAACAAGTTCGAGAGCTCTTTTTTTTTTATATAAAATTATTATCATTAAAGCTCTCTCCGTCTTTCTTCATTGCAATGGCGTCTCTATCTTTCACTCACTTCCTTCCACTGTCCAGGTTCTCTTTCCATCTAAAGTTTCACTCTTTAGTTACTGAGTTTTTTTATCTTCTTTCTTTCAACTTCCATATTTGGATTAGTATTAGCTGCTGAATCTTTGATTTCACCTTTATACTTCACTTTAATTGATGGGTTTTGATTGCTGGTTAGTGGATGTGTGTTTTGCCCTTCGTATGTGAAGATAATCCTCCAATATGCTTCATATCACTTGAAAAGCTGTTTTATATTAATTTCTAAGATGGGAAAAAGAAGAAGAAAGGATTTTGTTGCTTTGCTTTTATTCCACTCACAATGTAAAGTTGCAGCTTTTTCTTTTTTGTTCACAAAAAAAAGGAGGTTTATTAAGGGCTTTTTTAAATTATTGTTCTGTTTACTTCTTAGTAACTTTTGTTTGGTTGGTGTTTTTTAATCTTTAAATGTTCAGGTGGCAATTGAATTGGCCAAATCATCAACAGCTGAACTTTGTCCAGCTTCAGGATTTTAGATTGCAAAATAAATGGGGTCTTGCAGCTATCTCTAGGAAGAAAATTTCAGAGGCTTTACCTGAAGAGGAACCCAGTGAAAATGGCGTAGTTGGGAAAAAAAAGACAACCAGGACTGGTACTAAAAGAACTACCTCACGAACTAGGAAGAAAAAAGTAGCTGATGCTCTTGAGAAGAATTCTGAAGTAGTGGGGACTCATGATCCTACTAATGAGAAAAGTGTTGTGTCTGAAGATCCCAAGAAAACTCGAAGGAGGACTCGACGAAAAGGTACAACCTTATTGTAATTATTATTCAGTGAATGTTATTTTTATAGTAATTTCTAAAACTCTTGGTTTTGTTGCCCACAGATGTGTCTGCTTCTACTAGTTTGGAAGAGTCGTCAACGGAGAAGGTCAGGAAGAGGAGGGCAAGAAAAAAGATGGATGAGGATGTTGAGACTCAAGATAGTGAATCTGAAAATAGTGATCAGGAGCAGTCTGAATTTGTTACAAATTTGGAGGATGAGAGTGATGGAGACCTGGAATTAGATAAAGATGACGGGGAGGATATCACCTACACATATGATTGGCCCCCTCTTGTTTGTTGTTTTGGAGCTGCACAACATGCTTTTGTACCCACAGGAAGGCCAGCCAACAGACTCTTAAATTATGAAATTCATGACAGAATGAGGGAAGCTTATTGGGAACCTGAAAAATTTATGAGGGCTCCTGGGGGATCCGCAGGAGGTGTTGCAGTTGCTCTTGCAAGCTTGGGCGGTAAGGTTGCTTTCATGGGAAAACTTGGAGATGATGAGTTTGGTCAGGCAATGCTATACTTTTTGAATGTGAACAACGTTCAAACACGATCAGTTCGCATGGATAGTAAAAGATCAACAGCAGTATCACAGATGAAGATTGCCAGGCGAGGTCGCTTGAGAATGACTTGTTCTAAGTCCTGTGCGGAAGATTCTCTGTTGAAGTCTGAACTAAATATTGATGTGCTGAAGCAGGTAATGGGTTGGGAAGAAATAAAATCTCCAACTATTAATGCTTTGTGCCTCTTGTTCTTTGTCCTCTTGGTTGTGGTTATATCAAGTTGCTGTGAATCAGTAAATTACAGTGTTATTTCATTAAAAATGATATATGTGTTTGGGTTTCTAAATGGACCTGATCTTTGCAAGACAGATGCTATGAAAAATTCAACTGCCGTTTCTATAATCATGCATATGAATAGAGTAATTAGATACTAATAGATGGTCTTGTCATTTTAACGTAGAGAAAATTGCAAGAGAACTGATTTAAATACCACAAAGCAATGCTGTGTTTTTTACTCTCAGGCTGTTGGTTCTCTAAAACCCCAAGAGAGGGATTTGTTACTCACTGTCATACTATTGCTTCTGATTTCTGTGGCATGAAATTTCTCGGTGTTTTTGTGAATTCTGTAAAATTGTAAAATAGCATCTGCTTCTAGCTATGTTTTCTGCAGTTCAAGGTCCGTGCCCATGGTGTTCAGTTTTAATTGTTTGATGGAGTCTCTTTCACAGGCTTTATTTCTCCAGGATTTAATCACATTATTAATGAGCTTTTATCCAGGCAAAAATGTTCTACTTCAACACCCATTCCCTGCTTGATCGGAGCATGAGATCAACTGCATTGCGAGCAATCAAAGTTTCAAAGAAATTGGGAGCAGTTGTTTTCTATGATGTAAACCTTCCCTTGCCACTGTGGCGGTCAAGTGAAGAAACCAAACTATTCATACAAGAAGCATGGAACCTTGCGGACGTTGTTGAAGTTACTAAGCAAGAACTTGAGTTTCTATGCGGGATTGAGCCCGATGAGGAATTCGACACCAGAAATAATGCCAAATCTAAGTTTGTCCATTATGGGCCAGAAGTTGTTGCACCACTTTGGCATGAAAATCTGGAGGTTTTGTTTGTGACAAATGGCACTTCAAAGATACATTACTACACCAGGGAGCACAATGGAGCAGTGCATGGCATGGAGGATCCCCCCATTACCCCTTTCACTAGTGATATGTCAGCTTCTGGAGATGGCATCACTGCAGGTACAGTATTATGCCCATGGATATTTTCGCTAAATTACAGCATGGCATGGAGTAGGGTTTTTTTTAAGCTTATATAAGTAGAAGCAAGAGCTGTTGAGTTCTTCGTTTTTGTGATGCAATGCTCCTCCACTTGAAGACTGTTATCATATGCCACGTTAAAATATAAAAAAGTCTTCAGAGACAACAAAATAGAGTATGAACTGAACTGTATTATGGGTTTTAGATTAACTGCAGAGAAGCCTAGGAATGGTTTGCACTAGCTTATTCTCTGAGTTGGTGAAAGTGCTCCGTTGTGACTTTGGAGTCCGGCTTATCATTTCGTATTGGTCCGAACTCTCTCACCATTAAACTTTTACAGGACAAAAACCTCAGTTTGCTAGTTCATATTGCAGTTTGGGTAAAATGCATCTGCTACATTGTTGAGAGAAAACAATCTGAGACCTTTTTTTATTTATTTAACGTATTCATGAAAGCATGCATTAAGATGTTCAGTGCTGTTTAGGCATTGAATTTTAAACGTTTCATATCTGTCTACCCTAGTTACAGTATTAATCTCTTCCCAAAAATCCATTATTTTGCTCAGCTCATTTTACTGTTGTGCGTGCAGGTCTACTGAGAATGTTAACTGTTCAACCAGACCTTTTTACCGATAAAGAATATTTGGAAAGCACAATCAAGTTTGCAATTGACTGTGGAGTTATCGATCAATGGCTTCTTGGACGGACACGTGGCTTTCCTCCCAGGGAAGAGATGGGAGATGAAGTGGAGCCTGATGAAAATGGCATAAGGTCAGCAACAGAAAAGGAATACCGCACTTTGGAGAACGATTCTGATCCGGAAGGCTACATGCCACCGCCAGAAATGGAATGCCGCCCAGTGAAGCCTGTTCCAGATGACACCAGTTCGAAAACAGAAAAGGAATATACGTACAAGGCTTCTTGGATGTAGCATCAATTTTGTATTTTACGGATAGCATCTATCATCACAAATTACTGTTTGCCAAACTCTCCGGTCTTCATTTTCTTCAGCATAGGCGCGGGCATCAAATGCCATTATTCCTGCTTTCCAGGGGAGGGCATAGGAAAATATTCTGCTTAAATCCAAATATGAATTTCTTAGTAGTCTGATTAGGCTCACCCAGGATATGAATTATTAATTCTGCATATCCTACCCACTGGAGCAAACGTTCTTGATTCATGGACAACTCTTACTGTTTTACATGACCCTCCTGTAGAGAAAGTACACAAACTATGCAAGCCCATCCATGCACTCAAGTACTATCACTCGTCACTTCTCGAGTAAAAAAAATAAGTTAGACTAGCTGGGCTGGATAATTTGATTTTTCTATTAAAAACAATTACAAGTTTTTTTAACATTTTTTTTTATAATAATATAAAATAAATTAAAAGATGAAATTAAAAATAAAAATATTTCATTCAAGAAATAACAAAAAAAAACACCAGGTTAATGTGTACGACTCATTATTTGAATCTAGCTTCCCATTGGATTTAATATATTTTTTATTTAAAAAAAAAAAAATTATTTAATTATATGTCAAGCTTTTTTTATATTAAACAACATTTTTTTATATAAAAAAAGGGTTGTGCATGATACTAAAATATAAATAAATAACCCTAATTTTATAAAACTTTCATTAAAAATTCTTTCAGACAGTAAAAAACAAAGTTTCTAAAAACAACAGTAAAATGATATATTTTTTTAATTAATTTTAAAAGGTTAAGAAGACATTAAATTTTTAAAAAAAAAAACATTAGGGTCATGGCTTACCTTGTGATTGGCCCATACAAAAGTCTGACTCGTGCTAGGCCCATGAAAGAGGCCTGGCCGCGAGCATGACCTTTTAGTTTATTAATAGTAAGGGGTGTTGAATTTAAAAATAAAATATAGACAACGTATCGTCTGTTAGCCTAGTTTCTAGTCATCAAGAGTTGCTGGAAATCGGGTCCTATGTGTTTTTCGCCTAAAAAAATAATTTTATACCCAAATATCATGATAAACCCATATATTACCTCAAAAAACAAAATAAAAACCCGAAATCACCTGAAACAAAAAATCTTCATGAGCTCATATTTTTTTTTTTAGAAAATTTGAAGGTGAAAAAACACTTATGTGTACTCTTCTCACTAAATGGATTTCTTTAATACCAATATAGATTATTTTGATGGTTGAAATCGGTGTCAATAATTATTTTTTCTTTTTAATGCTGGAATTCAGTGACTTTCCTCATTCTCTCTCGAATAAAAAACTGAAAAATAATGAAAATAAAATTTTAAACTAAAATTGACATTTAAAAAAAATTAAGAAATTATGGGACCTAATATTTTATAATTCAAAATATGTACAAGCTACAATGAACATTGCATCAAAAGCTCAGAAAACCAATCATCTACTTTGTTTTTTTTTCACTTTGATATCTTATTTTATAATCTTACCATTTCCTACTTTCAATTTGGTCTTATAAAGTTTAAATCAAAAAACAAAAAAGTTTAAGGGAAAAAAAATTACACGTCTACACTGGCACGGGGAAAGCCTAGATGTTGTCACCATTATTTAATGTATGATGAAATGACATGTCTGCGCGCTGCTGCGGGCTTATAAAATAAATGCACTTAATAGTGTTATAATTATAAACCAACGCTAGATAAACAATATAAATTAAATGTATGATGGAGCAAAGATTTCATGACGGAAAAAAAAATTATGTTGGTGATAAAAAACTTAGAGACTGAACAAAATGATTTGTAGCAATCTACAGTGTTTTGTGAGGAAAGATACAGTGCTTTCGCCACATGATTTAGCTTTTCAGTTAATAAAAAGCAAAAGAAATTACAAAGCTAAATTCTCTACCAACTTAATATTTTAAAAAAAAAACCAACAAAGATAATTTTGGAAGGAAAAAAACTCATGAGAAAAAAACGTTGCAGCAATTGACAATGTTTTGTGAGGAAAACTATAGCGCTTTTCCCAATAAAATAAACTAAAAAACCATTTAGAGAAATATTGCAACAATCCACAACGTTTTGTGAGAAAAACTACAACGCTTTCCTCATATGATTTAGCTTTATTGTAATTATAATTCTTAACCAACTCAATATTCAAAAAAAAATTGACAAAGATAATTTTAGAAAAAATCATAAAAAATTCACATGGAAAATCACTGCAATAATTCACAGTGTTTTAAAGAAAAAAATAACAAAGCTAAATTCTTAATCAGCTCAATATTAAAAAAAAAATTCGACAAAGACAATTTTAGAAAAAAAATAACAAAACAAACACCAAAAAAAGAAAAAAATCATGTTGGAAACACTGTAGCAATTCATAATATTTTGTGATGAAAGCTACAGTGCTTCCCCGCATGATTTAGCCTTATTTGTAATGACTTGTAATTGTAATTGACAAACAACTCAATATTAAAAAAAAAATTAAAAAAGATAATTTAAAAAAAATTATAACAAAAAAAACCTATGCGGAGAGACACTGTAGCAATCCATAATGTTTTATGAGCAAAGCTACAATACTTTTCCCACATGATTAAGCTTTATTACAAAGTTAAATTTTAACCAACTCAACATTAAAAAAATAAAATCGACGAAGATAATTTTAGAAAAAAATATTACAAAAAAAGAAAACACAAAAGAAACTGGAAAAAAACTATGTGAGGAAAAACTGTATCAATCCATAGTGTTTTGTGAGGAAAAACTTGTATTTACTTGTAATTGCAATTGTTAACCAGCTTAATATTTAAAAAATAAAATTGACAAAGATAATTTTATGGAAAGACATAACAAAAATAGAAAAAAACCATGTGGAAAAAAACACTGTAGCAATCAACAATAATTTTTGAGGAAAGTTACAGTGATTTCCTCATATATTGCAATTGTAATTTTTAACCAGTTTAATATTAAAAAAAATAAATAATTTCAGATAAAATCATAAAAAAAACCATGCGGAGAAACACTGTAGCAATCAACAATGTTTTAAAGAAAAAAATTACAAAACTAAATTCTCAATCAGCTCCATATTAAAAAAATTGACAAATATAATTTTAAAAAATAAAGAAATAAAATAAAAAACTATGTGGAAAAACATCGCTGCAATTCACAGTATTTTAAAAGAAAAAAAATTACAAAACAAAAATTTTAATCAGGTCAATATTTAAAAAGTAAAATTAACAAAAATAATTTTGAAAAAAACAAAAAAAATAAATGAAAAAAAAGAAAAATTAGGAAAGTTGAAAAAAAAAGTAATTTAAAAAAAATAATTTTGAAAAAGAAAAGAAAAAAACAAAAACAAAAGTTAGAAAAAAAATTATTATGAATTACTATTATAATTCAAGTGGTTTAGATACGGAAAAATAATAATTTTCCGTACCATTTAGATATTATTAATTAATAATTTAAAGTAGGTGAATAGCTAATCTTGATTTCTGTGGAAAGTGATGTCACGTTTAAGGCGGGATTAGTTTTCAGATTAATCTTCTCTCTTTTTATCTTTTCTTCCCTGAATATTTATTTCCCTTGAACGCTGTGATTATCAAGTGCAACAGGAATGTACAAGAAAATGGCTCTGTATCAGTTGATTGCTTTTCTGTCATTCACAAGCTATTAAAAATGTCAGGGTCGCGTTATAAAAAAATAAAAAAAGAAAAAAGAAAAAGAGTGAAGGCCTACAGAATGTCATGGAACTTGTAATCTCTCTGCGAAGCGCAAGACAGGATCTGTTTAGCATCCCGATGGGCTGGCTTTCCGATGAACTACTATCCCACCATCGCAATCCATAAAGAAACCAGAACCAGAAAAAGCTTTTGCACTGAGGCCCCAACTTTATTCTTCATACAAAAAGGATAATCACACTTCTCCAACTCCTCTAAATAAAAATAAAAAAGAGAGAATAAACACCAAGGTTTGCAGCTAGGTGGTTGGCAGGCTTTGCTATGTCTATGTGTTCTGGGTTCGAGTCTTGCATGTATGCTTATTACCTCCGCAGTGCCTTACATGTCTACTAGACTTGTAGGATGTTCAGTGGGTCCAGAGATTAGTCGTGGTGCGCGTAAGCTGACCCGGACACTCCGGGTTATATAAAACAAAAAAAATAAAAGCCAAAAAGGAGAATTTAACCCAAAGCAAACGGGAGGGGTTGTCATAGTAAAGAAAAGGATCCACAGGTGTTGAGTACGTCCACTACATACAAAGTACAAACATACACATTGACAGTAATAGCTTGACCCTACTCAGAAAACTGAGAACCGTCAAGTTTTGAGGCAGCCAGCTTGTCCAAAAACCACGCCAACTTCCCTTTTGTTGGCTGGACCAACCGTGCAGGCAATGACAGGCAGTCAGCTCCTACGTCATCAATTGCCAAGTGTACAGCCTCTGCTTTGCTCTCGCCTGTCACGACCACGACCACATTGGATGCTGAGTTGATGACAGGCAAAGTGAAGGTGATCCTCTCCGGTGGGGATTTGGGGGAGTCAGTAATAAAAGTAACCCACTCATCTTTCTCGTCAAGCACAGGGTGGTTAGGGAATAGTGAGGCAACATGACCATCAGAGCCCATTCCAAGAAGGATGAGGTCAAACTTGGGGCAGTCACTAATATCAGACACATTAATTGTTCGTGTTTTCACTAACTGTCGAACATGAAATTCATAGTCGTCAGCAGCCTCCTCTGCTGACACTGAATCATTGATAGAATTCACATGACTGGGTACAACAGGTACCTGCTTGCATAACATGCATAAAACGATAAGGATTGTAGGTTACTGTCGTAGAATTTTATCAAACAAGAGAAGCATTAGACTAGCTGAATCTTTTGTTGTTTCCACTTCAAGCCTCTGATGAGGCAGAGATAAAGAAACGAAAAGCTTCTACATCTAAAAGATAAATCATTCACGGTGTTCTTTTCTTTCTAGTTATCTTCGCTATTGTCCAAGTTAACTGCATTTTCTATATGTTAAATTGTGCCAAAAATATATAAAGTGACCAATCTCCATGCTTAATGACTGATCTTACCTATTGGTATTTGGTAATGGTTCCCTTCAAATTCACCAACAGGCCTGATGATGTAATGGCAATCAGAATTAAACTATATCTTTTCCTTTTAATATGCAATGGGTCCATGTTCTGTGTCATAAGGGAAAACATGGTATTAAAATATGGCTTGCATATTCCCTAGGCGTTCAGGGAAGCAAGAAGAGCTCTTTATGCGACACACACAATTTTTCCTATTTCATCTTTGTTCAGGGGGCTGCAACATTTCCAAAAAGGGGGCATTGTCATACATCAATAGTAAAAAATCTAAGAAGTGTAGTGGAAGAAAAGACATGTATCTAATATACATATGAAAATACACAGCACCGAAGCATAGCATTCACGATACAGCAACAAACATCAATGTCTCATATGAATGCAGGGTAGCTTCAACTCTCTGATAACATTTTTATTTAAAGCTCATATTCATGCAACTCTTATTTCAAGTTAGCACTAGCAGGGGAATTTTCACAACCACCCTGCACCAAGGAATGTAAAGCCTAAGAAAGCCTGAGCATTCCGAATGAGAACACATTGACTAAGGCCTTTGTCTAAAATTTCCAACATCTCTACCATGTCAACTACAAGAAAGAAGCTGCTTAAGATGGTGGGTCAAGGTTAGACAGATAGATGATTGGCTGGGGTGGCAATGGAAGATGATTGTCAAAGATTTGCTCAGGTTTATCGGCCTACATGGTAAAAGAGAAAAAAAAATGATTGATTTTAAAAGGCCAATCCAAAGTGGTTGGCATTTTCGGCTATATTGGGTTGCACAGAGCAGAAGAAACAACATATACAGAGAAACAGCCTTTGACAGAGGTTAGTGCTCCGTCAAAACTATCCCATTATTTATGGTGTTCTTAGTAGAAATGGATACTGCACTAAATGGCCAACAGAAGCATCCAGAATACATTTGACATCTTTTTTAGGTGCAAAAATAATTGAACTGCAAAAAAGTTGATACTGGATGATAGCAGTGATTTGCCAGAGTTTGAAAAGAAGACACAGAAATTTCAGCCAAAATTAGAAATGGGACTTGACTACCTATGCTGAACAAGCGAATGAAAATAGCAAATGAAAAGGAATGCAAAGATACAAAATGTAAAAATACCAAATGAAAATGCATGAAACAATACAAAATGGAAACGTGAAGCTCATAGTACTCTTTATTCGATGCAATATCACAACAGCAGAAGTCTAGAGTCATCTAATGACTAGATGACTACTTGAGGTGGTTTCATGAGAGACTTGGCATCAACTGTAAATACAAACTATCTACCCACAAAAGGAAAACCTAGGCATTGCATCAGATCAAGACCAGTTTGGGAGGTGAATTTATACTAGCAATGGCATCACGAAACCAACGTAGTTGCCTATTTAATAGGAAAACAGAAGAATCTGTACTTGGTTATTTGGTGAACAAAGCCAAGAAATCAAAATGCAGCAAATGCTTGACCAAGGAAGGCACTTTGAAATACTGCAATTTCCTTCCCTTAAAGTCTTTTTGGAGACTGATTACTGGATGCATGTAGATAAAGGACAGTTGGAAAATATAAAGGAAACAAACAAAGGCACAAACCTTGGACAAAAGACCATCCTTTGCCAGCTTATAATTGCTATCAGCATGAGTTTTGGCTACCACCCGTTCATCCGCCCAAAATATATACCATTTAGCCCAGTCTACAGTCTTGTTATAAGGAGCTTCACAAAGTTTCCTGTTACCCACCAGAAATTTAAACAAAAACACAAACATCATAAAACCAAAAAACGAGGAAACACGAAATGCAATTGCATAAATACCCCATCAAGCCAATGAGAGAACCACCAGATATGGCAATGGCAAAGACACCCCTCTCCTTCACCGATGCCTCTGATAATTCAGCAATATATTCTGCCAAATCAGTGCCAAGCTCGTCCAAATTCTCATGAATCCTCAACTCCCCTCTATCTTTATGAACCCCAGAATGAGCCATCCTACTCAACAAGTTTAACAACTCAACTATTAACATATTTAACAAATGAAACACCACCAAGAAAAATATAATGGTCAAAAGAGCAACAAATCACAAACAACAAAGTGGCAGCAAGTGAAAGAAAAAAAAAGCGAGAGAGAACTATAACATCAAATAGTCACCAAGTGTTACAGTTCATTGGCAATTTAGCATAGAATTAAGCAACTAAGACACCAAGAAATTAGACAATTTTCACTTTACAACATCCCTGACTCATAACAGGATAATTCAATAATCTTCCAATAGAAAATCCAAGAAACAGCAAACTTCTCTTATATAAACAGAAAGAAAAATTACTTGATACATTCAGTCCAAATTGAAAATAACAAAATAAAATGGCAACCGAACAACAAATGGCATGATCATTATAATTCAAAGATAAGTGACAGGAAAAGAAAAGGAGAGATTTCTCCTAGTAATTAACCAAACCCAGATCACAAAAAAAAAAAAAAACCATTTAAAAATCCCATGCCCCGTTACACCAATAAATCAAAGCAACAAACACACATACAGATTTCTCGAAATAAAAAGAAAAAACAAGATTCTTGCAATCATACGTGCAAAAAACAAACACAGAAAGAAAAAGGAGGAGAGAAAAAAAATGCTTACAAAAAAGGAGGAGAAAGAGAGAGATGATTTGGCAAAGAGAAGAAGACGGAAGATGGTGATAATGAGGGTTATATATCGACAGAAACACGAAATTATTATTATGCATGTCAGTCTCTAATCTCTCTCTCTCTCTCTCTCTCTCTCTCTCTATATATATATATATATATATATATATATATAAGAAAAAGGAATTGTAGACGCGCAAGAAGAAGAAGTTGTTGTAGACTTGCAGGAGAACTAGAAGAGAATTGGAAGAGAACAACAAAGCAATTTTTACCTTCTGGGTTTCCACGTGCATCCAATGATCGTGACAAAACACAAACACAAACACAAAAGTAAACGGATAAAAATAGACAGGGAAACTGAGGAAATTCTGTCTCTTTTGTAAATAAATAGAAGAGAAAATCTCTCAAATGCTAGATCCTCTCCTCTGTTCCCATTACACATCCATCTACCTCAAAATGTAAATCAAGTGCTCAACAATTTAGTACTTAATAATATTATTATTAAATAGAATTTGTT
>Ga0325402_1002062_pt1 | contig 17332 bp, 7 predicted proteins | sample PopdelMetagenome_22_FD_207212 | JGI IMG/M metagenome (GOLD analysis project Ga0325402, IMG submission 207212) | Populus deltoides microbial communities from Bellville, Georgia, United States - Xylem-PdKOR-R3 | ecosystem: Host-associated > Plants > Phyllosphere > Stem > Wood/Secondary xylem... | reverse complement strand
GATAGAGATTTCGATCAAGAAAAAAAGACTAACCTTTCTGTGCCTGGCATTGAGCTCTTTAGAGACGTTGGCCTTCTCGTTCATGGTGAGCCTGCAATAACCGCCAGAAAGAAGAAATTGGCTGATCGAGAGAGTGAAAGAAAGTCGTAGCTGCAAAAGATAGAGAGGTCGAGGTCAATTTGGTCTTTTTAGCACCACTTTCTCCTCCCTATCTCTCTTTCTTTCCCTCTGATTATTGCGCGATCCAAACAGCACTAAGAGGAGGAAGGGAAAGGGGGGTTTTTTTATTTTATTTAAGCGTTTCCTTATTTTTAATCTTTATTTTATCTGTTTATTCATTTTTTTATTTTCAGGTGTTTGGAAGTATAGTGAAAAAAAATATTAAAATAATTTTTTTAAGTTTATTTTGATATTAGTATATCAGAAAATATTAAAAAATTAATTTAAAACAAAAACTATTTTTAAAATATACAAACAAACAAATTCTTGTCATTTATCGTGGTTGGTACGTGTAAGATAATGGGATTAAGACGCGAAACGCGTAGGAGAAATGTATCTTTTGTGCGACCTGGTCGGGTGTAACTAGTTGCATCACACGGTTCTCGTCAAAAACATTTTGATCACGCCCAAGCAATTGACATGGAAAATGTTGTTCTCGAATATGTTTTTTTATTTGACATTAAACGTATTCTCAAACTATAGAATAAACTAGTTAATTAGCCCATGATAGGTTGTAGATGAACTTTATTTTTTATCAAAAATTATCAAAAAAAAATTAAGATTTAATAGCGTTAGGTTTGTATGTAACGCCAAATCTAAGAATATTATATTTGACTTTGGCTATAATGTCAAATCCAAGAGACTTTGGTAAAACAAGATTGCAAGACCCAAAAAACTTTAGTTTAACGTCTATTCCAGCCTAAATAACTTGGATCAAGTGTTCCTTTCCAGTCTCAGATTACTTAGGTTTAGAAGGAGATGTCAAACTCAAGTTAATAACGAAAATAGTAGTAGTAGTAGTAACAACTAATTTTATTCTTCAAATCAAATCTATATTTTTTTCTCGATAGTAATAATATTTATTTTAAATTTAATAATATTTATAATATTAAACTTGTCTTACCCAAGTTTTTATAGTTTTTAATTGCTTCCAATAAAATTTATGGTTTTTTTATAATAATAATATATTTTAAAAAAATTTAATAATAATAATAATAATAATAATAATAATAAACTTATCTGATCTAAGTTCTTATAATTTTTAATCTCTTTAAAAAAAATTTATGATTTTTCTTCGATAGTAATAATACTTTATTTCAAATTTCTTAATGATGATGATAATAATAATAATAATTTATAATTTTAACTTTCAAATCAGATCTATAGTTGTTTTTCAATATTAATAATATTTTTTAAAATTTATAATTTTTTATATTAATAATATTAAACTTTAATGATAAAAAATTAAATGGATCTAGCTTCAACGTTAGGCCCAAGAACTTTGGGCCCCTCTTAGACATCATTTCCAAAAGTCTTAAGTCTGGTTGCAAAGTTGGACCCAAGAGTTTTGGGTCTAGATGCTAAACTCAAAAATCTTAAGTCCAGACGTCGGACCCTAGAGTCTTGAGTTAGACATAACTGCAAGACCCAAATGACTTGGATCTGACGCTCATGCAAGACCTAAGTCACTTGGGTCTGGAAAGAGATGCCAGATCCAAGTTAATAACTAAAATAATAATAATAATAACAATAACAATTGATTTTACTCATAAAATCATATCTATATTTTTTCATTAGTAATAATATTTATTTTAAATTTAATAATATTAATGAATTTAATAATATTTATAATATTAATAATAATATTAAACTTCTCATGCCCAAGTTTTTATAGTTTTTAATCTCTTTAAATAAAATATACGGTTTTTCTTCGATAGTAATAGTATTTTTTTCATATTTATTAATGATAACAATAATAATATTATTAAACTCATCTAATCCAAGTTTTTATAATTTTTAATCCATTCGAATCAAATTTATGGTTTTTTTTCAATAGTAATAATATTTTATTTCAAATTTATTAATGATAATAATAATAATAATAATAATAATAATAATAATTTTTAATTTTACCCTTCAAATCAAATCTATGGTTGTTTTTCAATATTAATAATATTTTTTTCAAATTTATTAATTATTATATTAATAATATTAATTATAATAAAAATAAGAATATTTATAGTACAACCAAATTATATTTTTAATATTAATAATGATATTAAAATTGCATGTCCCAAGTTTAAGTGGGTCTGGCTATAACACCAAACCCAAGAACGCTGAATCCAAACGCCACACCCGAGAGTTATGAGTCTGGACGCCAGACCTAAGAGTCGTGGGTCATGACGACGGACCCAGAAACTTGGGTCAGTCGTCGGACCCAAGAGCAACGAGTCTGGACACCGTACTCAAGATCCTTGGGTCAGGTGAAGCTGCAAGACCCAATTGACTTAAGTCCGAAAGGGGATGTCAAACCCAAGTTAACAATAACAACAACAACAATTGATTTTACTTTTCAAATCAAATCTATGATTTTTTTATATTAATAATATTTATTTTAAATTTAATAATATCAATGAATTTAATAATATTAAACTTGTATGGCTCAAGCTTTTATAGTTTTTAATCCCTTTAAATAAAATTTATGGTTTTTCTTCGATAATAATAATATTGTTTTTCAAATTTATCAATTATGATGATGATGATGATGATGATGATAAACTCGTTTGGCCAAATTCTTATAATTTTTTAATCCCTTCAAATCAAATATATGGTTTTTCTTCAATAATAATATTTTTAAAAAAAATTTATGAATAATAATAATTTTTAATTTTACCCTTCAAATAAAATATATGGTTGTTTTTCAATATTAATAATATTTTTTTTCAAATTTATTAATAAAAATAAACATATTTATAATACAAATAATCATATTTATAATATTAATAATAATATTAAACTTGTCTCACATAAGTTTTAAGTGGGTTTGGCTGCAAAGTTATACCCATGAGCTTTGAGCTCTTTTTAAACGTCAAGCCTACAAGCCCTAGGTCAGACTGCAACATCGGACCCAAGATTCTTGGGGTAATGCCCCTTTCTAGCCCATAGTTACTTGGGTCTGGAAGGGGATATCACACCTAAGTTAACAACAACAACAACAACAATAACAATAATAATTGATTTTTTCTTTTCGATAGTAATAATATTTATTTTTTTAATTTATTAATGATAATAATAAAAAAAAATCAATAACTTGGGTTAGACACTCCTTTCCAGGTGTGAGTGTGCAGACCCTAGGCGCAGGTCTACAGCCCCTGCAGGGTGTGAAGACCCTAGGCTTGGGTTAGCATACCCAGGCAAACCCAGGTGCGTGGGTCTTCATAGAATTTTTATTGAAGAAATAACAAATTCCTAAACGTAAAAAATGAACTATTTCAATGGGAAGATGTGATTTGAATTTTTAGATAGAAAACATTAAATTAGATTTTTGTAATGATTTGTTGTTTATAAATTATTTATACTTCATTTATAAATAATTTTTTGACTTATGTTATCTGAGTGTGACAAACATGTCTGATCCAAGTTTACTTGAAAAATCATAATAACAATAACAATAACAATAACAATAATAAAAAAAAACAACAACAACAAAAACAACAATATTAATAATAATAATACTAATAATAGAAGATATAATTTATATTGAAAGAATAACAAATTCATAAACATAAAATATTAACTATTTTAAAGAGAAGATATGGTTTGAATTTTACAGGGGTCTACAAATCCAAGCACGCGGGTCTAGCCCTTGAGCCTAGGGTCTGGCTGACATGTCTAGCTTTAGTATCATGTGTCTGGTAGTCATGTTATTCCCCAGTGCCAGATCCTAAAAAACCTAAATTATCCCCGAACATCATTTCAATGCTAAATGTATTACATGAAAGAAACAATAGCATCCCCAATTATATGCCTAACAAGTTTTTTTATAAGGACAAGTACTTCATTATACTACTTTAATCCATATTGTATTATACCTTGATGAACAGTGTAAAATAAAAAAAAAATCCAAACCATTTAGCTTTTGATATAATACATGTCATAACCTACACGTAGGGACATACCAACGAAAACATTGTTGGAAGAATGACAACACAACATACATGGACAATGACAGCACACATGAAAAAAGAAATTTTCCTCTAATACTTGTGCTTTTGATTTTTCTTATTTGCTTGTATTATTTACACTTGTCTATAACTAATTCTAGTAGGACTGGCAGCAATAACTAACATGTGTCATATAGTATAGTATATTTACACGACACAAAATGATTTGTTCTTGTACTGGTAGGATTCATATCAGCATTTTTTTTTAATTTATTGAGTGTTAAAGATTAAGTTAAAAATTAAATTTAATATCTAAAAATACTATAAAATGAAAATAAATAAAAGATCAATCTGTTTGATTTACAATTCGAATAGGAGAAATTTAATATTAAAACTAATTTTTCATAATACTCTTCTAGTTCTTTCTTGAGATCTTTAAAGAAATAAGATGAAATTAATAAAAGTAATATAAAAAGTAAAATTAATTGAATTTTATCCTTTTTAAACATGTAAATTCAATTTATTTATCAATTAAATTTAAACCAAATACTGTAATTAAATTCAATTACCTTATAATTGGCCCTAAACAACGTTAAAAAGATTGCACTAAAGCCACCAACATCAATAGTTGGTGCCATCTATTATAATTTCGATAAAAAAATTCATGGCTGTCATAAAAAAATAATCAACAAGCAAACGGAGATGTCAGGTGGCCAAATGGAGAAAGGGGGATCGCTGGAAGGAGGAGGATATTATGGTCAACTGGCAGGTCAAAATGAAAGGAGAGGACGCGAAGGATAGGACAACCTTGAGCTTCCAATGTACAACCACCTCAGGTCCAACAACTCTTTACAAAAGACCACGGCCAGTAGATATTAACTAGCTTTGATACCCGCGCGATACCGCGGCTTATTTTTTTTTTATAAAAAATATTAAAAAAAATAAAAATTTAAAAATATTGGATTTTTCTGCAAAGTTATAACTAAGAGTCTTGAGTTTGGCTGCAAAATCTAACCTAAGAGTAATATTTATAATATTAATAATAACATTAAACTTACATGACCCAAGTTTAAGTGGGTCTGACTGTAACACCGGACCCAATAATACTGGATGTGGGTCTGGCTATAAGGTCGTGTCATAAAAGTGTGATAATTAAATAGATTAATTAAAAAAACAAAGAACAAAAATTAACAGGAAGGAAAAAACTAATGAAGAAAAGGAAAAAAAATTGAATTAATTGGGTCAACCTTTTAAACCAGGTTATCTCGTAAAACCTGGGATTTGCGTTATGAAAGTTTGATAACTAAATAGAAAAAAATGACGGGTTTACCTAGAATTAACCGGGTTAACCCATCAAACCAAGTTAACCCGTCAAGTCCAGGATACGTGCTATGAAAGTATGAAAGTCTGATAATTAAATAGAAAGAAAATTAACTTTAACTAACTAAACTAAATGAAAAAAATAACTCGTCAAATCAGGTTAACCCATCAAACCCGAGATTCGTATCATGAAAATCTGATAACTAAATAAAAAAAATTTAACATTAACAAACTAAATCAAAAAAATTCATAAAAAAATTAAAAAGAAAAAAAAGGAAAAAACAATTATATAATATAATACAATATAATAATAATTATTATTATAATTATAATGAAAAAACGTGGGGAAAATTTCAAAAAATGAAAAAAAAAATGGGGAAAGCTAAAGCTAAAGCTAAATTCTCAACCAACTCAATATTGAAAAAAATAAATTTAACAAAGATAATTTTTTGAAAAAAACATGTGGGGAAAACACTATAGCCAAACAAAAATCATGTAAGGGAAACACTGTAGTAATCTATAGTGTTTTTTTTTAAAAAAAGCTACAAAGCTAATCTCTCAACCAGCTTAATATATAAAAAAAACAGACAAGGCTATCTTAAAAAAAACAAAGAAGTCAATTTTGGGTAAAAGAAATGAAAAAAAATGTACAAAAAAGGAAACAAAAGCGAAAAAAAACACGTGGGGAAAGCTACAGTGTTTTAAAGAAAAAGAAAAAATAATAATAATAAAATATGTAAAAAATGACAATTTTTGAAAAAAAGAAAAACTACAAAGCTAGATTATCAGCCAGCTCAATATTGAAGAAATAAATTCGATAAAGATAATTTTTTAAAAAAATATATTGAGGAATTTAAAAAAAAGAAAAACTACAAAGCTAAATTCTCAACCAACTTAATATAAAAAAATAAAATCTACAAAGACCATTTAAAAAAAAAATAAAGAAATCATTAAAAAAAACAATGTATGAGAATATTATAGCAATCCATAATGTTTTAAAGAAGAAAACTACATAGTTAAATTTTCAACCAGCTCAATATTTAAAAAAATTTAGCAAAGATAATTTTGAAACAAAAAAATTAAAAAAAAAACGAAACAAAAAAAAGAAGAAGAAATCAATTTTGGGTAAAAAAAAACCCATAAAAATACATGTTAAAAAAAAACAAAACCAAAAAACAAAACAAAAAAAAAAGCAAAAAAAAAAATGCCGCTACAATGAAAAATCTACGCGTTTTAGAGTTCTTATTAATTAGGTAGACGACCCGCGCGATGTTGCGGGTTAAGTTTTTTTGTATAAAAAATATATAAAAAATTAAGATTTAAAAATATTAGGTATTTTTGTAAAGTTAGAACTAAGAGTCTTGAGTTTGGCCGCAAAATCTAACCTAAGAGTAATATTTATAATATTAATAATAACATTAAACTTACATGACCCAAGTTTAAGTGGGTTTGACAGCAATATCAGACACAATAGCCTTGGATATGGGTCTGGTTGCAAGGTCGTGTCATAAAAATATGATAATTAAATAGATTAATTAAAAAGAAAAAAAACCAACATAAAAAACTAACGAAGAAAAAGAAAAAAATCCGAATTAACTGAGTCAATCCTTCAAAGCAAGTTAACCCGTCAAATCTTGGATTCTTGTAATGAAAGTTTGATAACTAAATAGAAAAAAAATTGATGGGTTACGCAGAATTAATTGGGCTAACCCGTCAAACTCGGGATCCGTGTCATAAAAGTTTGATAACTAAATAGAAAAAAATTGAACATTAACAAACTAAATTAAATGAAAAAAATTAATTAAAAAGAAAAAAAACAAAAACAAACAAAAGACATCAGTCTTTTTTCCGTGGACTGCACAGTGCAGTCAACAGTCAAAGGTATAAAAATGGCCAAAAAAAAGAAAAACTAAAGGCATCAGCCGATAATTAAATAGAAAAAAATAATTAATATTAATGAAATAAATTAAATAAAAAATATTAATTAAAAAGAAAAAATAAAAGAAAAAAAAACTTATAAGAAGAAAAAAACAAATGAAGAAAAAGAAAACGAAAATCTAAATTAATTGGCGTAACTCGTCAAACCTGAGATCTATGACATGAAAGTTTGATAACTAAATAGAAAAAAATTTAATATCAATAAACTAAATAAAAAAATTAATTAAAAAGAAAAAAAACACAAGTTTTTTCACCGTGAACTGCACTGTGCAATCCACAGTTAAAGGCATAAAACAAAAAAAAATTATGATGAGATAGAAGCCTCTAATATCAAAACCATTGTTAATTTAAGCTCACACCAGTTGTTCCCTACAATTCGCGTCATGAAAGTTTGATAACTAAATAGAAAAAAAAAATTGACGGGTTTACCCAGAATTCACTGGGTTAACCCATCAAACGAAGTTAACCTGTCAAGCCCGGGACTCGTGTCATGAAAGTCTGATAATTAAATAGAAAGAAATTTAACATTTGCAAACTAAACGAAACGAAAAAAATTAATTAAAAAGAAAAAAATTCCAGGTTAATTCGTCAAATCACATTAACCCATTAAATTCGGGATCCGTGTCATGAAAGTCTAATAACTAAAAAAAATTAACACTAACAAATTAAATCAAACAAAAAAATTATTAAAAGATTAAGAATAAAATTGTTTTTAAAAAAAATACAGTTTAGCATTTCATTTACTTTTTATATATGTTATAATATAATATAATAATTATAATTATAATATAATAATTATAATAATATAATATATTAATAATGGATGATGTTAAAGGCATGTTATAATATAATATATAATATAATATAATAAGTATATATTAATAATGGGGAAAGCTACAATTGCTTTCCTCAACCTTTTAGAGTATTCTATAATAGTAATAATAATTGTAATAATAATAATATTAATCGTGATGATAATAATAATAAAAAAAAACTAAAAAATTCTTTAGTTATATAAACAATCCATGACCTTTTTTTAAGAAAAAAACACTTCTCTTAGAGCAAGGAATTTTTTATATTTTCATGAGAGTATGTTTAACTATTCAATATTTTTAACTATAGTAAAATAACAAAAATACCTTAAAAATACCTCTTTACATGAGCTCTTAAATCAAAGAAATATAAATGATTGGGGTTAGGGGTATTAAAATATTTTTAGCCTTAATTTTTTTTTTATATTAATTATAGGTTTGATTGAGGGTGATAACATAATTTAATATTTAAATAATATTTTTAAATTAAAAATAATTATTGGCATGTTAGGGCCACTACTTGCTTTTGGTGGCATGTGCAACAACCCCGATGGTTAAAAATCAAAATTCATTGTATAATTTTATTTTTCATTGTCTTTTTTTCTATTATGAGTAGCGCATATTATCCAAAAATAAATAATATTATTTTAGCCTTAATTAATGTTTTTACCACTTTATCATTTCCAAATTTTTTATATGTTTTGGTAATTCATTTCAATATTTCAATATTATTTTTTTATATAAAAAATAATCTGGTCTCATAATAAAACACGGGCACCAAGGCTAGCCTTCCCAGTAGTAAATTGGCCTTTACCACTATGAGCCTAGAAATAGTAAGCAAGAGTAAGTTCATATTCATTTAAAAACTAAATTATTATGAGATAGAGGGTAAACCGGTAAAGCGGAGCCTTGCCTTTAGAGACTCCCGGTAAAAAGAGAACAGTAGAACACCATCCCTTGACACGTATAGGCAATGTCATGTAACTTGGGCTATATTTTCGATCAATTAAATAAATTGATTTTATTTAAATTATATATATAAAAAAGATAACACACACATATATAATAAACATTACACTATCAACTTGAATTAAATAATAAAATTAAAAACAATAAATTTTTTTATAAAAGAGTTAAGAAAAAAAAATTATAAGAATAAAGATTAAATTGAAAATACCAATATATTATCAAAAAAATTTGAAAAACTTATGTATGCATCCAATTAATAAATCACAAACCACTGTGTAAATAAATGGAAAAAAATATCAATAAATAAAAAAATAATTAAAAAAATTAAGATACTAATACATATCAAGATATTTGATATCGCAATACATGTTATTTATTTAGTTGTGTTTAATGAATTTGTTTATGAAAATCAATTTGTAATAGAGATTGACACATCTAAAATTACTGAATAAAATGAAAGGAAAAAATTATTCAAGGTTGCATATATTAAAAATATTATAAAAATAAATATTTAATATATATAAAATATACAAAAAAAATTACAGATGAATTATACTGACATTTGAAAAAACTAAACATACCCTATAATCATTATTCAACAAAGGCTACAAAAAAAAACATAGAAATTGGATATCAATTAAAACATAAATTAAAAAAAACACACATATAAAAAACTATTAATATAAAAAATTAAAGAAAAAAAGAATGAAATTAGGCGCTACTAGGTCTAGTAAGCCAGGCCCAGCGCTTGACCCAATCAAGAAAAGACCCCCGCATGCAGGCCTTTATTTTTGTAAAGTTAAATGGAGCAAATGATGCGTTATCCGTCCCAACTGATTGGAAAAAAAATAGACAACACGTCGTCTATAAATCTTAGAATCTAGCCACTAATATGGTTGGAAAAACACGATTCTATTTTAATTTGACCCAGAGACCTATTGTTAACTCATTTTTTTTACCTAGGACATCTAAGAAATACCCTGAGAACCTTGTTAAACCAATTCATGGCCTCCAAAATGCATAACATCGATCAAAAACCCGAAATCAACCTAAAACAAAAAATATTCCTGAGCTTATATATGTTTTGCAGGTGTTTTCAATGTAAAAAAACACCTAATCGTAACCCTCATTATCATATGGAATCATATGACACAAAAATCAAATGTTTTGGTGGTTTAGATCTTTCCCAACAACAACCTTTTCCTTTTAAGCCGAAATCCGATGAACTCCTCTCTTTTTCTAAAAAAAAAAAGAAAATAAAGTTTGGTAACAAATATGTATTTTTTAAAATTATAGAGACCGGTTACCTAATAGATTAAAAAGACGGGAAATGTAAATGAAATTTTCAAAAAAAATTCAGACCGATCACTTATGTTACCCACTTTTGTCACTTTAGTCCTTTATTTTTCAATTCAACCCTCATCCCCCAAAAAATATGTAATTTGGTTTTAATTTAGGCTCTAAAGGACTTAATTGTATATAAAAAAAAATCAATGATTAAATTAAAAGTTATTTTAAAAAATTCAGCATTACAATTGACGATGAATTGTGAAATGATAAACAATGAAAAACCCTACGATGATTTACCTAGATGTTTTAGTTTTTGTTAATTATTAAGAGTATTGGAACATTGCCAGAGGAGTTTGGTTCAACAGCCATTAAAATCTCCCATCAGCATTGGTTTTTTTTTTTTTTTTTCTTCACGAGTGGAACCAACCACTAATAGCATAGTGCGTTCCAAAAAGGATGTGGCTGCTTATTCATCAGAATGTGGCTGGAATTGGAGTGCGTTTCAGATGTTCCGTTCCTGCCTCATCATCTTTGTCTACTGCTTGCTGGGATTAAGCCCTTGCGCCTAATGATCGCATCATCTGGATTCTGGGGTCAAGGCATCTCTATCTATGACAAAATGTTGAAAAGAAATCAGGACTTCAATGTTAATTGTTGTCGGTGTCCATTTTCTTATTTATCCATGACATTATATTATTTTACGTTATTACCAGATTCTGAGAAGTAAAATAATTATAACCGAATTTGTAAGTGAACGGTGAAAATCTTCTCGTACTTAATATTTATCTTTCAGATAATAAATATTTATGTTTTGTAATTAAAAGTGACGTGGCATCACTTAAGATGATAGTTTTAAACCCCGACTCGACGGATCGATCCGGAACCCAGCCAGATTGCAGAAAAAATAAGGGAAAGAAAAACCCGATATGACCTAGTCAAAAACCTGGTTACAACCTGTTAACTTCTTTTTTTTTATAACTAAAACGACGTTGTTTTGATTAAAAAAATTGATCCGGATGACCTGATGACCCGATCAAAACCCGGAACTCGAATCTTGGACCGAACCGGGTCTAAAAAGTATGGTTAAGAGTGCATTTTTTTTTAATGTATTTGTAATGGATTAATACTAACTTTATCTAAATATTCTTTCCAAAATTACTTAATGGGGATTTCCAATCATTACATTTGTAGAATTTATTAATTAGTGTGGTTCCATCGTTGAGATAAGATAAGTGATTCTGAGAAAAAGAAATCCTAATATTAGAATTCCCTAGTGGGATTCTACCTTTTACACTTGTATGTTAATATTAACTTTAAAAATATCCCTAAAAAAAAATCTAAAAAATTAAAAGGGTTTTTAGAGTATGATATTTATTATTTTTCAAAATATTTTTAAAATATAAATAACAAATAAAATTATAAAATTAATAGTCTTGGGTGATTGGATGTAGCTGCCAGACTGCCTCCATCTTTTCGAACATGATAAGTTCCATGAGGCGATCATTACGAACATAATCGAATATTATTATAAAACATAGTTGCAATGAATCGAATTATATCTTTGAAGAAATTTGATCCACTTTGGAAGAAAAGGACTCGTTGGGAATTTTATCTTCAGAATGTTGAAGAAAAATCCCAAAGAATCATCAACACCGCTGGATGACATTGTCGCTACCACCATCTCGACAAGAATCCAATTGGAATCACCTCATGTGGCCAGATTTTTTTTTTTTATTATTAATTAGGGTATTTGGCCAGTGAAGATATTTTGATTAATTTTATAATTTTAAAATTAATGAATATATAAATTTTTAATGGCTCTAAAAAAACTTAAATTTATAATTTTTAGAGACTAAATCTAATATACAACTAGTTAAATTATATAGCAAGAATTTTTCAACAGCCATTTGATGGAGGAGAAATTCCTGTAAACTTGAAAATGACATTAACACCAACATGTTATCTAGTCATTAGCTGATCAACAATGCAAAGTTAAAAAAAATATTATATTATTTTCTTTTAGTTTTTGCTTCGGCAATCATCAAAATTCCCTCGGTCATGTTATGGTAAGTGTCACGGGATAATTTTTCACTCCGCGAATAAATTCATGCAGCAACCTAGTCCCTCACTAGACTCAGCCTTCCCTCGTCAATGCCACTTGAGTTTGCCTAGCAACTAAGTGTTTCACTCACCCAAGAGGTTTCCCACACTTTCTCTCGTTACGTAGACAAGTGAAATACACAAGTAGATTGCACAATACAAAGCACACCGAGAATACAAGAAGAACTCTCAACCTTTATTTATTTCATCAACAAAAGATTATACAATGTGTGCTATGCATAAAATTCGCTTGCTACACAACCAAGCTTACACACGTTATTTCCTCTCTATGCATTCCTATCTCGTGCTTACATGTAAGAGCATCAACAACTATTTATAGCCAAGTATGTAAGCTACAAGGCTCACCCATGATCTCCTATTTTTCAGGACATAGTAGGACACTTTCTCCCTTATGTTTTCCATGATCTCAGTAGCTTGGAGAGCACCCCAGTTATGCTCCCACATTTTGCCCCCATGATGCTGCCACTTCATCCACGTTCTGCCCCATGATCTAGGAGGACCATGACTGCCACTAACCCAAGTTCTGCATGCCCACCTAGCAGCCCCATCTGCCAGCTCTTATTGCGTCAGCTGTTGAGTCACTCGTATGCCTTGGATAGTCTTTCGTTCAAGTTTTAGATCGTGCCAAGTTGAACCCATGACTTGCACAAGCCGTTACGCTCTACCGAATTCGCATCTGCGTGCAGGCTGCCAATTCCTGCGCTGCTAAATTTGCATCTGCATGCGGGCTGCCAATGTTTGTGCTGCCGAATTCCTCGACAGCCCCTGTTCTCGTCAGCCTATACCCCTGACGAGTTTTCCTGCCTGGCTTGAACATTCCATCGTCAAGCCCATGTTCATCAACAATCTGCGCTGCCGATTTTTCTTTGACGAACCTACAGCCGCATAAATCTGAGCTGCCGATTTATCCCACTGTTGGCATGGCTGCCAGTACCCTTAGGCACTGTTTTGGACAGCTTGCCGAAGCGTGTACCTCGTGCACGTTTAACACTGTTACAGTAAACCTCTATGTTCATGTTTTCATGCATAGTCTGATTTTTTTGAATAAAAAATAATATTTATATATTGAAATAGGGTTAAAAAAATATATAAAAAAATATTCATGATAACTATGTCACAATATTGATTAGAGCTAAGCCAATATGGGATATCATGTCAAATTCGCTGCTTAAATTATATAACTAGAATAATCAGATAAAAAAATAAAGAGAATTATGAAGTCTTTTTTTTTAAAAAAAATAGTGTTAATTTTTTTAACCTATAACCCTAGTCATTAGACCTAAAGCACAAAATCTAGAAAAATCATGAAGTCTAATTCCTAATAAATTAAATATTAAATGATATATTTTTTTTTTAAAATTCAATCATATAAAAAGATAGAAAAAAATGGCAATTCAAAAAATAAAAATAAAAATCACCATTACCCCTGCCCATGGGCTACTATGAAATTTTCGTGGGTGGTGCAAATTTTAAGGTGGAGAGAGAGAAGGAGAAAAAAAAATGAACTCGAACAACAAACCAGCGGCGATGTTGTTACATGCGCCACACCACCATGTAGAGGACATTAAGATCTTTCAAATGCCGCCCTAGAATGCTATTTTTGGTGGCCAAAAGGCCTCGCGCGCATCGCCTAAAAGGCGCAGGGCCGCCCACACACGCCAACAATTGTTTCCCTTAGGCAAAAGCATAAGTGTTTTGTATTTCAAGGCCAAAATAGTAATTCTATTGCGCAAAAAAAATTGGAATGACAAATATAACCCAATAAAATATGCCAGAGACAATTGTGTCGTGGTGAAAAGACAATCTTACCCTGAAAGCTTAGTTCATTGTTTTTTTGCCAAGGATAAATTTGTAATTATACTATTACAATGAATAATAATATGAGTAGATGCACAATAATATTACTTATTACTAGGATCTTTAGTGTTTTTGATAATAATAATAATGGAGATAGAAGTGAGTCGATAATGAATTTACAAAACTACATGTTAAAACTTGTTGAAGTATGGATCATGAATAAGATTTTGTTTGTTCTTATGTTTTAAAAGTACTTTTAAGAAAAATTAATTTTTTTTTCTTTATTTTAAATTAATTTATATTTAGTTTTTTTAGATTGTTTTAATATGTTGGTGTTAAAAGTACTTTAAAAAGTAATTATTATTACAATACTAAACAATACAACACCGATTATTTTTTAGGTGCAAAAGCAATTTTGAAATTTTGTTTTTGCTTTAAATTATTTTGATATATTAATGTTAAAAATAAAATTTTAAAAATAAAAAATATTATTTTAATTTATTTAATCGCCAACACAAGGTAAAATGGGTTTTATATAAATAACATAAGAATGCAGTGGAAAACTTAATTTTTTTTATTTAATTGCTAACAATTTTTGTTTTAATAATTTTTAATTTTTTTTTAATATATTAATATTAAAAATAAATTTTAAAAAATAAAAAAATATATTATTTTAATATATTTAATCATCAATAAGATAAAACAAGTTTTATACAAATAACATAAAAAAACAGTAAAAAAATTAGAGGGTGTTTGTGGGTGTGATAATGATTATTTTTAAAATATTTTATGTTTGGAAATGCATGAAAATAATATTTTTTTATTTTTTAAAAATTATTTTTAATATCCACACATCAAAATTACCTAAAAATATTAATTTAAAATAAAAAAATAATTTTTTAAAATAATTTTAAAACACAAAAACAAACACTTCCTCGAAAAATTACAGTCGTTGCCATCAAAAAAGCGGTGAGTTTTTAGGCTCTGATGGTGTTTGTTTACGCGGTAGTTTCTGCTTTTAAAGCTAACCGCGTAAACATCATGTTTGATATCAGCTGAAAACTTAATTCAGCCTTGTGGGTCCCAACAATTCCTGCATTAAAAATAGAGGTTACTGAAAGCAGCTCTATGCTGCTTTTAGTGCCCGTTTGGCACTGCGGCAGCGGCTGCGGCAGAAAACAAAAGCTGAATTAAAGTTTTGGTTAATCCAAACTTCACATTTTTTTGTATGGGTCCCGCCTAATAATTGAGGTCGAACCTCAGCTCATGAGAAGCAGGTTTTATCTGCTTTTCCTGCATTCTTCTCCTCCAGTCTTGGTGAACTCTCCACTGTCCACTTAAGTGAACAGTGAAGAGTGAATTTAATTCACTCTCCAATTCACTCTCCACTGTTCACTTAAGTGGACAGTGGAGAGTTCCTCCACTGTTCACTTGAACAGTGGAGAATGTTTCCACTATTCACGTGAACAGTGGAGATCAGACCCGGTCCAAAGCTATAAAAATATATTGAACCGGGTCCGACTCAGTAAAAAAATATTTTTTTATTTTTAATTGTGTTTTATTCAAAAAATTAGTGTTTCATATTATTCAATAACACTATATAAATTAGAATAAGATCACTTGATGATGTAATATTTGTAGAATTTGATTACAATCCTAATTTTATTTCTAATGATATTTTACCTGATATTGTTGCACGCTTACGAAATCAATGAAACTGTAGTCCTTGTCGAATGTATTTCATACGTGATGGAATTGTAGATAGTTCAATGAAACAATATAAAATATTTTATATAAAGTATTATTTATTTCATAATGTAATAACAATAATAAAATAAATTAAAAACATTCAATATATATATTAATTATTTTATAACCTCAATTTGAAAATCATTTTTTTAACCAAACACATTAAACTACTTTTTACTCAACCTCAGTTTTAACCACAGTTTTAACCAAACATATATTTTTTCAAACCAACCTCAACTAAAAGTACTTTTTATAAAACAACTTTTTTCAAACCACAACCACAACATCAATCGCAATGCCAAACACACTTTTAATATGGAGCGGAGAGCTCCACTTCTCCACTTCTCCACTGTGCACTCAAAAGTGAACAGTGGAGTGAATAGTGGAGAGCTCCACTATTCACTTTTGAGTGCACCTTGGAGAAATGCAGCACTGTTCACGTGAACAGTGGTGTATGATTTTGGTCGGACTGAGTCCGGTTCAAAGTTAAATACATTGTACCGGGTCCGACCCAATAAAAAAAATTAAATTTTATTTTTAATTGTGTTTTATTGATGACGCAACATTTGCAAAATTTGATCGCAATTCCAATTTTATTACTGATTATATTTTACCTGATGTTGTTGCGCGCTTAAAAAACCAAGAAAACTATAGCATTGTCGGATGTATTTCATACGTGATGAAATTGTAGATAGTTTAATTAAACAATAAAAAATATTTTATATTAAGTATTATTTATTTCATGATGTAATAGCACTAGTTAAATTTACAATATTTAAATTAAAAACCATTAATATATATATATATATATATTAATTATTTTATAATCTAAAATTTGAAAAGCAATTTTTTAATCAAACATATTAAATTATTTTTTATTCAATCACAATTTCAACCTCAATTTTAACAAAATATTTACTTTTTTAAATCAATTTTAACTAAAAATATTTTTTATAAAATAAGTGCTTTTAAATTACAATAACTATGACAATACCAAACACTCCCGCTTGTCTCTGCAACACTACTAAAAAATTCCTCTCCCCCAAATCGGCAGACGAACGAAACCTGTAACCCTCTCTGTCTCCCCCTCTAATTTTACGCTCTGTTTGGTTACCGAGAAATTGCAAGAAAAGAAAAGATCCGGTACTCTTTATTCTCTCTTTTCTCAGCAAC
>Ga0325402_1002061_pt1 | contig 17339 bp, 6 predicted proteins | sample PopdelMetagenome_22_FD_207212 | JGI IMG/M metagenome (GOLD analysis project Ga0325402, IMG submission 207212) | Populus deltoides microbial communities from Bellville, Georgia, United States - Xylem-PdKOR-R3 | ecosystem: Host-associated > Plants > Phyllosphere > Stem > Wood/Secondary xylem... | reverse complement strand
TTTGAATCATTTTATTAAGTGAATTAATTTAATAGATTCATTATGATTTTTATTTTAAGGAGTATAATTCTATTGTTAAACTTTTATTCACTGGTATGAGAAATTTTCACTTCTAACAAACTGAATTGACTTATCTCAGATTGATTAACTTTATAATATTTTTCATATACTTTTCATTTGTGATTATTTAGGAATTGATATTCATAGGATGGAAATTCTTATTTCAATAGTGTTATTATTTTGAGATAAATTTTAATTATATCACTCCTATCAAACATGTTTTACATTGCGTAACTATATGATCATAAGGTTTGTATCATAATTTTTTTAACTATTTTTTATTTAATTAAATGATAAAAAAATATGTTCGCAAAATTGGGTATCAATCCAATACCGAGATATTTGCTCAAAATCACGACAACCCAACCCTATAAAAAAACAAATTATTTCCCAAAATCACAATTCAAATAATGGACTTTGGTTTCATAATTTTGTTTTTTCTTAAATAATTATTTATTTATTTATATGAAAAAAATAAATAAACACCAACCATAATATAATGTTGATTAACCGGTACAGGGGATTGGGGAAACAACACTTAGAAAAAAGAAAGAGGAAAGAGAGCATTCCTAGGATTAACCTTCTTCAGCTCCCTGATTTCAATAAAAAGCTCAAGTGATCATGGACTTATCCAAACCAGGAAATCTCTCATTTTATGTCAATTTAAATTTTCATGAATAAAGTACATATCACTCGTGTTGTAATTTGTAAGCCATCATTCAGGTCATAACTGAGTGTTTTCAATGATCAAGCAGGTGGGTAGGGATGTGTTGCAGTTAGACCCAGAAGTTTGACTTACAGTGAACCGGTTATATGAGTAATTGATTTCATAACGCACCGGTTCATTCAAAATGAACTCATACAACTGGGTAACAAAAAACCACGAAATTGAGGTAAATAGAGAACACAAAATCATTGATATTCAAGATCGTAATACATTCTCAATATCAACAATACATACAAAATTGAGGTGAAAGGAGAACATAAAATCAGAGATATTCAAGATCACAATACGAGATCAACAATACATGTAAAATCCTGGGCTTTCCTCCTCCTTTGTTTTATCCAGGAAAAGGGCAGACGACATTCATGGTGAATAAGAAGCTCAGCAATAGAGAATGACTCGAAGCTGGCAGAGAACATAGATGAGTAGAGGGTAAAAAAGGATTCAAAACCCCCTCAAACACAGACCATAGACCCTAGAAAGAAGGGTGAAACAACTTGCACACCACAATGAAAACAGTAAAAAAATCCATAGACCAAGCAGGGAAAAACTAAAGCGCAATAGATGGGAAAAACCAGTAAAAATGCAGAGATTGCCAAATAAGAACCAAAACAGGCAACAATGGCTAGAGAAAAGGACACAGACATGTCATAGAGAGAGAGACATATGCCAATTCCGTGAGAAGACCCACAAAAAATAGACTATACCAGACATAGACAAGTCATCAGCATCAGCCAAAGCACCAACCATCTGGAACCAACATAAACACTTGGCATAGTCTATCTCCCTTCCACATCACCACAAGGTAATACTCATTGTCACACGCAAACACACGGCATCAGAGGTCGTAAGAGTCACCATCTAGTTGTCTGGTTCATAATTATTAGAAAATACAGGTGTATTAGTTTTATCAGAGATTTAAAGGTAAGGAACTAGTTGTGGCTAGGAAAGGTATTAGCACCCCTAGCACATCCTACCTCAGGTAAGCTGCATTGTGTGATTTAGGATGTGGTTTAAAGGTTTTGATAGATTCCTAACCAGTAATCTATCTATGACTTAGGATTGAGATTTATTTGTGTGAATAAATTTGTTGTTAAGAATTTATTATGGGCTTGTGTACCCAAATAAATTCTTATGAAAAAAGGTTTTTTGTAATTTGAATATTATAGTGAAAAATACTCTCAATTAAAATTGGTGAATATTTAGAATAACTTTGAGAATTTTCTGATCAACTCCTAATATTCAAATATCAACCTCACTTGTAGGTCCAACGTTCTATACAAGAATATTTAACCATTAGTTCTCATGAATTAAAAAAATGGTGATTATTAAAATATTGATCAAATTCTCATAGATTTAATAAATTGAATATTAAATCCCAAAATGCATGCCAAAATGTATATTTTTTTTGTTTTCGTATGGAAATACCAAACGATATGATTTTTTATATTTTGAGAGATTCAACCATATGGTTCACACAAAAAGACCATTTTTTGTGTATTTGTAGGTTTCTGGGAATAAAAACCATCCCAAAAAAAAAATCTTCTGAAACACCATATGCTACATGTTAAGCTTGGCTTGGTGAATCTTGCACAAATTACAACATAAAGGTAGGTTCTAGCCATTATATGCATCAGGGGTAGGTTAATATCACATGCTTAGTGACCATCCTCGAAAGGTTAATATAAGGCTTATAAAGAGTGTGAAGATAAATGACGAGAATAATATGAAATTGACATACCAACCACTACCAAGTAAACAATCAAATGAGAGTTAGATGGTTTCACGAGTTTTACCTAAGCTAAAAGCCATTGGGTACTATTACTTCCCCACCTAAGTTAAAGTTGATGTGCGTTCAAAGTGTAGTGGATAGTATGTGAAGGCACAAATCCATATCCAATATGCATACATGAACATGTATGAATAAAATGAATGCTAAAGTTGTAAAAGTGATAAGTAAATAAGCAAAACTCAACAAATAAAGAAGCAATTAATAGACAAAAGGCAAAGCTTTGTATAAAATACCTAGTGGAGTCGTTATTTTATCGCTACTCGACATCATAACGATCTTAAAAAAAAAAAAGGGAAAAGAACATATATTTGATATCTTTTTCTTTAAGGAGGAAAAGTCTTTTTTATATATATAAAAAGTAGTTACCACTTAGTAGTATGGTCACTAGAAAATCCTGTTGGTCAACAACGATTATATGGTAAAGGACTAGTTAGGCTGAAAGGAAAATATCACCCCTAAAATGTCTTACATGAAGTAAGCTGCATTGTTGGTCTTATCTTAAAATACTAATGGTTGTGCTATACTACTGATGGTCTACCTATAATATTCCTTACTCTAGTGTCAGTGAATATTTAGCTAAAAATCTTCTAATTTTAGCATTAGTAAATATCGTATGAAGAAAGGTATAATATAGTTGACTTTAGTGTCAATCAATAGTGGGCTAAAAATATTCCTAATTATAATATTAGTGAATATTGCTTAAAATTAATATTTATGACCATGGCGTTGATGAGTATTACAGATAACACTTATAATTCTAGCATTGGTGAATAGTGTTCCAAATTGATATTTCAAAATCTAGTGCTAGTTAATATAAACTTCATTCTTTTTTATTGAAAAACATTTATTTGGAAAATTAAGGAACTGTAGTCTTTTTTTGTATGTGCTTTTCAAGCAATAGCTATTTGTGATTCCAATAACTTTAAACATTAGAATTAAGTGTCAAAATATTCCTTTGTTTTATTTTTTTAATTAAGTGTCAAAACAGTGAAGTCTCATTTTCTTCTTTGAAATTTGGGTATGTAGGCCCAACGAAAAATTTAATTTGGGCCAAGTTTCAATAGGCTTAATAAACTTGTTATTGCATCCAAATATACATGTAAAATATTTTTATATTTAAATTTTGTGATAATTCTAAAACATAAATTTTTTTTTTTTTTAGATTTTTGTTTTTGTGAAGATCAAAACAAAGGGTTTTCTTTTTTTTACAATGCTAAAATATGCCACAACTATTTTTAGAAAGGACTTAGCCATGCAAAATTTAGTGATAAACCTTTCTATTTTAGTAGAAAAGGAACACATGGTGCAAACATTTAAGCATTAAATTATTCTTATATAAAACAATATCCATGCAAGTCTAAAAAACAAACATGTCTATGCAAATATAAATTTACAACCTACTAAGTCTATAACTTGCACTCGGAAGCTTATTTCACATAAAAAGTTGGAAACAAAATTGTTCAAAAACAGCAAGAAGGGTTTGCTAACATTTCTCTTTCTTCCTACAGCCAACATACATGGCAACCAGGTATCCTAACAAAAGCCTAAGAGCTAAACTTGTAACCATTCTAGAAAAAGACTTAAAAGATGCTCTTTCCCATGCCTAGAGAAACATGCCTAGAGAAACAAAAGTTAAGGAGACTATACTAATTTCAAAAGAAAAAACCCCTCATCAAAATCAAACACGTGTTATTCTCCTAATAAAATGCGATAACAGGCCATTACTTCCTTCTGCAATACCAACTAAAAAGAAAGCACATATGTTTACATTATAAATCGTTTAAAAAACTTGTTTCCTTTCATCTCACATCCCTCAGTTCTTTTTTGTAGCCTAAGCTCCCTTGAATATTAATAAAACTTTCTCATAGAGAAGGAAATAACATATCTAACAGTCACTGAAAGGTCACACTTACACTAAACTTGAACTGACCTTCAGGTATTTAGTCTAACCTTGCCCAAAACCAAACTTTTCCTTCTTATATAATAAGGATACGCAAGGGAGACTTCACATGATAAAAGTTCACAAACTTTTACTTTTGAAACAAACTATGTCCTTTAAACATAACTCATGTGGGCATGGGTTTTACATCATTAAAAAGGAATTATCACTAAAAAAATCAATGACTAGACATACGAAAATATATCATGATAGTAAACATGCTCATGTAACCATTAGATTGAAGCTATGAATGAGAGTTTTTGCACTGAAGATGTTGAAAAGTATACATGTATTGCTACAAATATGGTTACCGCTGGTTACTTAGGTATTGCCAAAAGAAAAATGATAATTATATACTTGACTATTGTTTCAATCCCAAAAAACATTCTAAAACTGATATTAGCATTACGGCCTTATGAACCTACCTTTAACTATGAGAATCTTTAAGATTTTTGCTACAAAAAGAGACTGGATCTTTTATAGAAGGTGCTGCTCCTAGAAAGTTAATGTCTTTAACCGATCTCTTAACTTGGAACTCGGGAGGCTTTGTGTTTGCACTTGAGGGTGGTGTTTTAATGATGGCTGAAATAAAGTAAAGGCTAAGGTTTTCAAAGATAGTATAGGGTTTGGACAAATGGAGGAGAGCTTGTGATGATTTGTGGAGAGTGAGGTTGGTGTTTTGATGATGGTTACAAAGGTTTTGAAAACTGAAAGGTAGTATTTTTGCTTAGTGTTAACAGTAGCTCCCTAGAATATAAAAAAATCCCTATAGTTAAGGTTTTAAAGAAGTTTTAGAGGCAAGTGAGGAAGACTCTTGAGGTTGCAAACAGGATAAATTCGAGCTTTTGATGCATAAGAAAGGACTGACACCTTTGATTAAAGCTAAGAATGAAGGTTTATCCTTCTCTACAGCTAGCAAAAAGAGGACACCAGCAGCTTATGGATTTTAGAATGTTAAGGATTTTTGTTGTGTTATAAGATTAACTTGGGGGTAAAGAAAGGTGATCTAAGCTGTTGAAATTATAGGTAGTGATTGTGGTCATTGATTGCGTACAGGACTTGTGTGTGTTTTTTTTAGAAGGCCATTGGGTTCAATCATGGGTTAGAAGGCATATACTTGACTAGTTTTTTTTTTTTTAGGTTTTTAAAGGAGGAAAAAAGTGAATAGTAGCTAGATAACAAGTCACTTGGTAGTTTTTCTTTTTAATTTTGTTTATAAACCTTTAAAACTTTATAATTGAACCACTAATCAGCCATAATCTTTTGATTTTTTATATTTCACCCCTTGTTTTTTAATTAAACCCATATATTATAACTATTTTTACAAAATGATCATTAGTCTTAGATTTTTTCAATTAAATCCTCAATTGACATATCAAACTTTTAATTCTTTTAATTTCGCCTCTAATAGTAGAGAACTATTGTGTTTCATTCCATTTTAAATGAATAAAGTTTTATTAAATTGTATTGTTTCCGTATTTGTCACTATATTTTTCACAAAAAAAAAACATTCACATCCTCAATTTCAGTTTTTAACTTAGCAAAGTTTGAACAAGATTCCCCCTTTTATAAAATATTACAAAATATTTCAAAAGATTTTTAGATATCAGAGGTTATTAAGCTTTTAATTGTCATTCAATGTTCAATGCCTCTTATCACCCCTCACAAAAGGTTAATTCATATTCATTACAATCATTTTTTCATGCATCATCATACAATATTACATCTTTAACTTGTTTTCTTAGCCAAAAAAAAAAAGGTGAAATAAGGGTTCCTCTATAATCCATTTTCCCATTAGACTCTACAACACAAGCTTAAAAACAAATAAACGAAGCACAAAGAAAGGACCTGGTTGAAAATGAATCCTTAGAAAAAAGATTGATAACTTAAAAAGAAGGTAGCAAAACTTACTAGTCTACTCAAGCGAGCACTATACGTCATCCTATGAAGAAACGACATTTAAGAGAAATAAGAAACATATAAAGGAACAACCATTTCTCAATAAGCAGCCTACATCCCATGTACAATCAGTGTCTTTTGCCTTCACCTCACAAAACTAAAAGGCAAATGATACCTCTCTAAAGTCCCATTATGCTAAATTACCTTAAATAGTTGACCGAATAAATGAAAAGATAAAAAGGATAATGACTCAAACCATAAGTAATGTGCAAGAAATGCCTAGGATGCAGTAAGAGTTATACAATAAGGGTCTAGATTCTAAAGAGTTGGGAGCAACGAGGAGGAAATTAGGTCCTAACTTAATTACTAAAAAAGGCTATAGTTATAGTAAGAAGAGAAATGACTTGTTAACCCAAACACAACAATAATATATTTTATAGGAATTGCATGAAAAGTTTAAGGAATTATCAGATGTTAAGAAAAAATAGGATCGTAAAATGGTAGAAATAGCTTAAGCATTACTAGAAGCCTGGAAATTTAAAAAGATCAAACACTCAGAAGCGGCTACTAAGTTAATAATAGTAGAATGCTTGCAAGTTCTTGATGAAGTGAAAGGAATACTCCACTATAAATTTAGCGATAAGAAATTATTGAAGACTACTTTCGCATATTCCTTCTTCCATGATAAGAATTCCTTAAAATGAGCATTTATAGTACTTCAAGAATTCAATATTTAACATACTTCTAAATAGAGAATAATACTCCATGTACTTATATTTATCTCATGGGGATCTGAACCAGCTCAAAGCTGATAAAATGGACAAAGAGAAGCTAGCACAAATGGTATCCAAACACAAATTACATTAATATAAAATGTCTCACCTTATAAAACAAATCAAGATATTCTTGGAAGATATCTTAGATTATCTTTGACACTCTAATAGGTTAATTGAGGTACCAAATACCCTAACTGACCTTATTAAAGCAATTATAGGAGTTTTTTTTACATAATTAGCATTTTCTTGATTGTTATTGTATGTAAGATATTTAAAGGTTTGATATAACTGATAAATAGTTCAAAATTGTTGAAAGTACATTATATGACATAATTGTGTTAAATATGCCAAAACAATTCTTAAAATAAAATTTATGGACCCATAGGAAGAAAATATGACTATAGAAGTCCTCAATGATGATCAACTTGTGGGCAGAGGTATTTATAGACCAAAAAAACAAATTGCACATAGTAGAGCTGCCAAGGATGTATTGGAAAATATCGAGAACATCCTAGGAGACAAGGAGCATATATGAAATGCATATGTGCTATTAAGCCTTTTTAGAGTTTTATTCCTGTAAATTGGTTTTTCATGTCTTGAGGACTACATTACATTTTCAATAAAGTATCCTTTTCCATTTCATTATTGTTTTTTTTTAACCAATAGATAATTTTGTGAAATTAACATTTGGCATTTGATTTTTATTAATGTTCAAATAAATATAATGTCAAATTTACCTAAAAAATGGTTGAACTCTAAAATGTGTCATAATGCTAGAGGGAAGCCCCACCTATTTTAAACCTAGAAAATCCCTTATTTAAAACCCTAAAATCCATTATCTCTAAGTAAACGTGACCTTACCTTTATTTGACTTATAAAACCCTTATCATTCCCTAGAAAAAGGAAAATTATGCTAAAAATAATTAAATGCTAAAGATGTTTTTAAAACATAATCAATTGATTTGTCAATATAATAATAAATGTGTACTTAAGTTATGATTTCACTCGTTCCACCACTTATTGTCTATGATTAACCTTAAGGTTTTTCATATTAGTTGAATAGAACTGACATTTATTCACATAAGCAAGTTTAGTTTTAAGATGAAGAAAAGACCATCTTTAATTTGCCCTTCACAAACAAAATTACCATGTTATCCCCTTTAAGCCTTAATATTTTCTTGAATGATAACCCATACTAGAATCACCCCTCACATTGAGGATATGTAGAAGCTTTCAAACAATTAATGACACTTTCTAAAAAGAAAAAAGATAAGAGAAATATGAAAGGGGCAAGAGTGTTACAAAAAAGAGCCAATTATTCATCAAGTGAAAAAAGATTCAAATGATCATATGAAAAAAATGATGGAAAAAAAAAGATAAATAGATCTCTAAAATATCCCTTATAATAGTACAAAATCCAAATTTGAAGACAAAATTTACTGATACAGCATAAGATACAATTGGGAGAATTGAGATTGAAATGAGATCAATCTAAGTCAAAATAGCAAATCTAAGAGATCTTTACCCTAGATAAGTAATCTTATGTCTTTGAACCTTTAAATACCAGTTGAGCCTTATATATCCTTTCTTTTATAATCATAAAGCATAGCATTACATGCCTTGAAAAGTCCTTCCTTATATATATATATATATATATAAACAAATAGAAGAAGAAGAAAAAGAACAGCCTGTTTGCTTACCATATTCTTTATGATATGGAATCATGAGATAAATGGACATGCTTAACATAACATGAAGCGAGATACTCATTTTCTGAAAGCCAAATAACCAACTTTTAAAATTCACTCTTTTCTTTCTAAAAAGCCCAATTTATCAGGAAATTCATAATCCATGCAAAGCTTAATTTTGAGCTAAACCTTTTTCTCATAATCAGCATATACCTTGTCAATTGTGAACCAAATACCCATAAAACTGCATCCTGATATTGAATGACATGTTTTGCATCTTTGACCAAAGAGGTTTAATCTTCACAAAAATACTTTCAAATTTATATCTCAATGATCTTATTTCAACAATTAGAATTGAATGGATGTGATCGTCAAAATTTTATGGTCAGATATCAAGGCAAGAAAGTCAATTTTCAGACAATAAGTGATCATTGATTGCATTCACAAAGTTCTTGATAAGAATGATGTTAAGGCATGTGAATTGGGTAACTAAACATGGCAAAATTGGGTGATAATGCTTTAATTTGAAAAACAAAATGATGACAAAGTGTGTGAGTCTCGTGGAAGGTGAACAATTAGATTATCCGAGAAGTCCTTGATAAGTGACAATGTGTGTGAGGTCAAGCTAGTTGGAGGAAAATTCAGTTTGAAGAAATCTTTTACAATGATAATAGCATAAAGACCCTCACCACAAATCATAAGTGGTAGAAGAAACATCTAATAATAATGACAATGTCTACAAGCCTTTTTACGGCCATTGAAAAAATAAACACATCTAAAACAACATTGATAATTTCTTATAGAGAAATCCATGATAATAACAATAGTCTGATGACAATCACAAACTATAAATGGTAGAAGAAATATTTGATAATGGTGTTGATATATGTGTGCCTTTTAATGACTATTTGGAGATTGAACACAACTGATTAGCTAGGAGCAAATTTATTTAAAAGAATATATGGCATGAGATGATTTGATGAACTTCTTTATAAGTTGTTAAACAAATACCACACTTGAAAGGTATAATCCAATTAGAGGAAAATATCATGGATGAGAGACAATTTGTCACTTTTCAAAAAATGATTAACAAAACTGAACTTCTTATGGCAAACATAAAAGGAAAATATATGTTGTGCAAGGTGTAGGTTGTATAATACATAATCACTTAGACAAATGATATACAAGGATAAACTCGAGTGGGCTAGTTAGTTAAATGACTGGGAAAGGTCATATCAGAAATAACAAGTTTTCATCATCAACAAGAAAAATGGATTACAAAATAGAGGGAAACCTATATTTATGACCAGGTAAGTGTGCATTCATGTCATCTAACCTATGGTGTTTAGCATTGTTCAATGCTTTATAGAAATTTATAGGTAAAATTCATACTGGAATCTAATAAAGCTCTAATGAATTTAAATCTAGCAAAGATCTAGAAAGATCCCTTTAAAATTCAACTCTACCACTTGAAAGTTTTGAACCCTTCTAATCAAGAGGTTTATAACTGAATCCCAGCTAAACTCTATAATTAAGGTAGTATTTTTATCCTTCATGGATCTCAAGTTGATCCTATCATTTTCATGTAGATCCCAAGTTAGCCTTTCCATTTGTATGGATCCTAAATTGATCCCTTCATTTACATGGATCCCAAGTTGATCCCATCATCTTCATGTAGATCTCAAGTTGATCTTTCTATTTATGTGGATCTCAAATTGATCATTTCATTGTTTGGATCTCAAGTTGATCATTTTATTTACATAGATCCCAGATTGGTCCTTTTATTTTTATCTAACTTATCTCAAGTTTATCATGTCATCTATACGGGTCCCACATGATTCCTTTCATTTACACAAATCCTAAGTTGATCCTTTTATTTTTATCCAACTAATATCAAGTTGATCAAGTTATGGCATGGATCCCAAGTTGATCTGTTCATTTAATACGGATCTCGAGTTAACCCATTTTTAGATTCTCCATGAGGCTAATTGCCTTTTAAGATCCCTAGTTTATCTTTCTCAAAAGTTCCCAGGTTGACATTTCTCAAAAGATCCCATGTCCATCATTATTAAAGAAAAAAGATCCCAAGTAAATCATTTCTCAAAAGATTCCTAGTCGATCATTTCTCAAAAGATCCATAGTCGATTATCTTTCAAAGATCTCGGTCAATTAATTTTTTAAAAGTCAATCATTCTTCAAGAGATCCCAAGTTGATCATTTTTTATAGATCTCAGATGATCAATTTCAACTCCTTAGTCAATCATTTATCGAAAGATTCAAAGTCAATCATTTCTCAAAAGATTCTTAAGCAATCATCTTTCAAATATCCCTAGTTGATTATTTTTAAACATTCCTAAATCAATCCTTCTTTGATCACTCCTTTTTATTAAAAAGAAATCACTTTCTTATGTTATTATTCTTTGTAAACTTAGTGCATGAAGCCAAAAGAAAATAAATTTTTCAATGTTTTTGCACTATAAGTATTGTAAATAGAAGGTAATTATCATAACCTAATTTTGAACTCATTTGCTCTTGGTTTATTTTTAGGGGGGTTAAAATTAGAAATTAGAAAATTAGGGACTCATTTTGATTAAGAGTGTGATTTGTTAATTGTTAAGAAAATCAATGACTAAAAAATGTATGGTTGGTTTTCCTAAAGTTTAAGAAAATCAAATCATCATAATAAATTTTATTCGATTTTTTTTCTTTTCAAATTTTCTTTTCAAAATCAAATTTCAAAAGCAACAGGGATTAAACTTTTATAATATGTGGGACTATTTTCGTATAAATACAAATGCTCATATATAAAATAAATAAATAAAAAGTGGAGGCCCGCTGAAGAAATACACAAATTGAAAAATAAAAAATTACATACCAAAAACTCAATCAACCAAGCATTTAACCCAATTAAACCAACATTTCTCCTCCTTCGATCCCTATTGCCAACCTATATAACCCACAAAATGTCAACCACCCTCTACTTGCATAAGCAAAATATCAGCCACTACCATCAAAGATCTAGACATTCATAAATCATTTATAACCACTATACACTCCCACATATAAAACAACAATCTATAACCTATACTCACATAAACAAAAATATTAGCCATCGCCCATCAACACCCTAAGAGCATGTTTGGAAATGCGGTGCAAATCACATTCCCTTAAATTTTGAATTTTTTTGCTAAAAATTATTTTTTTTTTGTGTTTTCAAATCGTTTTAATGTGCTGATATCAAAATTAATTATTAAAAATGAAAAAAATATTATATTGATGAATTTCTAAGCGAAAAACACTTTGAACCGCAACTGCTACCACAATCCCAAACAAACCCTTAGATCTTCATAGCCATAAAAATAATCCAAAATACATGGCCACCACCAAAATCCATCAGGTCCTTCCTCTTTAAAAATAATAACTCAATTGTAAATCAGCCCTATAGTGCCCACCATTACTATAGTCAACACTAACTGTTTAATTTCCATTTCTTCTCCAATAGCCATCGAATTAAACACCATTACCAACCACAACAAAAATTTCTAAACATGAACCAAATCACCTTCCTCGACCACACAACATTAAGTCGATATACCACCATAACTACTTTTATATTCACCTATCATAGACATATCTACATTGCAGCGTTGCAGTTCCCCGCCTTAAACCATTATTACAACTTATGTTTATAACCTAAAAAACAAACCAGTTGTCATTTACAACATTGCCTCCTCCTCTTATAACCACTAGCAACACCATTAAGACCATCATACACCCATTTTCACCACTGTGAACTTATCACTACCTAGCTTAATATCACTAAGCAGTCCTGACTGAATTAAACCCATCAACAATCAAGCCATCATCCTTCATCACACTCCATAATAGCCTTTACTAGATTCTTCTCCTTAAAAAAAAAAAACCTAATTCCTTTTTTATGATGTCTCAAAATCCAAGAATATAAATTAAAGATTATGTAGTGTTTGAGATAGTGGTTAATCAATATGTTCACGTACTTGGACTTTTTCTTTTTAATCTAAGGAACTTCAGCTTATAATAAAATTTTTGAGTACCTGCAAAAATAGTCTCAATCAGGGGGGTTAAAAGACCCTCCGATGATAAAGTTAGTATTTTTATGAGATTCTTGAGTTTTAAGTTTGTTAATGCTTTGAAATCTAAGTATTTTTATTTTAAAAGATAAAAAGTTATGAAAATTTTTGTTTTGAAGGTTTCATGATATATTTATAGCTCATGAGTCTTGTTATTTTATAAAGAGGAGGGTCTGAAGTATAATTTCACCCTAATAACATTTAATGAGAGATAAATATCTCTTACATCTGTATTATGTTTAATGGAAATATGATGGGTCCTTGAAAGACTTTTATACACCTAAAAGGTGTAGGAAGATTAATATTAGGGTAGGTGTGCCCAATGAGGATACTCGTTCCCTTGGACATGCCTATGGAGGATGATCATTTTTTTAGGCATGTTCGGGGCTTGGCACACTATCAAAACCCAATCATGGCTAGATCTGGCTAATGCTAGATTGAGTACGCCTTCACTAAGGTGTGCTGTGTTCTATAAAATTTATACCTGTAAATCTTTTTTGATCAGATGTTTTTGGTAAAGATATACCGATAAAAACTTGGTTCATCACTTTTATTCTCCAATATGCCAACTTAACCTTAATTTCCTTCACAAAATTTGCTAACAAATCCTAGCTGAATTTTGACTATTTCAAAGAATTTATGGGAGAAGATTTATTTATGGCTATGTTCACTTGTGTTTGTTATATGATTTATATAAAGTACGTGAGAAGCACACGCCTTTTAAACTAGGATCTCCATGTGATGCTAGTTGGTACTGTGTGGATTACATATGCCAACAATGCTTCAAGTCCCTGTATTAGAAAATCTTTGATGTTTTTTGTTATCCTAATGGTCAATTTTGGTTTTATTTTATTATTTGCTTTATTATTATATTGTAATCCTTGTAATAATTGACAACAATGACAATAATAATAATAATGAATAAGCATGTGAAGATTAAATTCACGCCTAATGCGTGGATACCCCCTAGAAATTTATAATCACTAGGGAATGTTATTTGTATGGAGTGATAAAGAAAATCTAATCCCTATTATTAGGATTTTATTGTCCCTTAATTTTCTTTGACTTTTCTATGCATTTTGATTTTATGTATCTTATTTTAATTTTGTGGTAGTTTCTTCTTTAAAAAAATGGTAGGAATATTTTTGTATATAAAAAAGATTTTTTGATTATGTGTTTCTCTATGTTTGTTTGCTTTTCTCATTACTTTTTTAATAATTAAAAGTGAATAAAAATAATTTTTCTAAAAGAAGCACATCAATTTGTGAGTTGATAGGCGCCTTGAAAATACCCTTTTGCCTCACTTTTTTTATCCAATAGTAAAACATTATCCTACTAATAGAGTCACTTATGTGGTGATAACATTTAATAAAAAAGTGAGGCATGAGCTTTTTTTAATAAATGTGATAAAATGATTTCAAAAATCTATTAAAATTTTGAAAAAACATAAATTTTATTTTAATTGAATACGCATGAGCTTTTTTTTTTCATATTTGATACATAATAATTAGAAAAAAATTGTCATCATTCCTATTAAAACCTATAATATTATTGGAGAACCATGGAAAAATTGAATAATGACTGAAATATAATGTTAAGTTTTTTTTGTAGTGCATTTAAATCCAAATAATACACACACACACACACACACACAAAGGCCAAGCCCTAGTGCTTGGCCCAATAGACAAAGGGCTAAACATGTGCTGGTTTATGAGCAAAGCCCACACGATTGATCTTTTTTTAAAAAACTTTTAATGAGTGAATGACATGTTGCTCACCCTTTTTTTTAATTTAAATAACAACAAGAAATGTGATTTCTATAAAAATAGATGATGTATCATCTGCTTGTTTAGATTTTAACCACCGGAGAGGTGACCGAAAAATCAAGATATATGGTGTTTTGGTCTTAGAAATCCATTTTTAAAACTTTTTTTTTTTTACCAAAGAGCATCTAATAAATATTTTTGGTACCTCAATAAACTAATCTATTAACTCAAAACACCTATAAATTTGTTCAAAAAAATAAAATTAAATTGAAAAAAAAAACTCTCTCAACCTCAATCTATTTTCCCAACAAGAAAAAAGTCTAAAAACACCTTAATGGAACTCGTCTCTTTAAATGGATCCCGTTGACACCAAGATTGAACTTTCACTGTTTTCAATGAGCTTCCCTTTTCTTTTTTAAACTTAAGGGTTGAAAAATAAATAAAATAAATTTTTAGATCAAAATTAAATTTGAAAAAAACTAAAAGAATGTAGGGGATGAAAAAGCAAAGTAGTTAACCAAAAAAAACTTTCTTGTGATAATTTGGGTTTGGTCACCTTATTCTGCACTTTGATCATGTTTTGTTGAGATTTATCTTTTTCTACATATTACAAAGATGTTATGGAAATATATTATAATAAAAACATGTCATGGGCAATCAAAAAAGAAAAAATAATTCTGATATAAGAAAATTGCCTTAAAATATTTTAAATAAAATATGAAGTGGATGATACAATTAAAGTTACGTATTTTTTATATTTTGAAAAAAATCACAAATGTAAAAAAAAAAATAAAAGCAATGAAATAAACTTATACATTGTTATGAAATCCAGTTTAATTTGATTAGTTAATTTGAGATTAGCTCGACTTAAATGTAAAGAAAAATCAGTTCAAAATTGATCTGGTTAACTCATAATCTGTTCAAATTTTAGTTTTTATTTTTTTAAAAAAAATTTAAATATTATTTTTTTAAATAATATTTTTAATTGACTTTAGTAATAGAATTCGAATTAGGTTTAATAACTATAAATTCATATGGGTTGCCATATGCCATGTGTTGTGCGAATCAAAAGAAGGGAATAATTGCATCATCCCAGCCAACTACCTATTTCAATCTTCAAGGTCACCAACATCATTTTATTAAGAAATTAGAAACTTGATCTGTATTATAATAATAATAATTTTTTAAAATAGTTTTTATTTGAAAATATATTGAAATAATATTTTTTTTTATTTTTAATATCAATACATCAAAACAATTCAAAAATACTAAAAATATTAATTTAAAAAAATAAAAAAAATTAACTTTTTTAAAATAAAAAAGAACAAATTGACTTTAAATCTATTATATGTTAGCAATATTTCATTTTAATTTCTCAACAACCTCTTATAATGACTAACTTATGATAATATTTGATATTATAATAATAATTATTTTTAAAAATATTTTTTATTTAAAAATATATTAAAAAAACTCTTAATTTATATTTATTTAAAAACCCCTCCTCCAATCGAGATCCACGCTTGTTCTATCCAAAGTTGTCAATTCCGTTCCGTTTCATCTGGAATAGCTGAAACGTTCCATACCAATTCAAAAAACGAAACAAAACGTAACAAATTTAATCTCATTTTAAATCTCGGTCCGTTCCGGATTTTTCGGCTAAATTCCACCCGGAACGTTCCTGTTTCATTCCACATGTTCCGTTCCGCTCTTGAAAAATCAATGAATCAAATTGAACCTTGTTCAATTTAATTAATTAAACCACCCAATTATAAAAAGTTCTTTTTCATTACAATTTTCAATAACAATGATATTAATAATAATATTGAAAATTATTATTACTATTTTCATTAACAATGATATTAATTTTTTAAAATTAGATTTATCACTAATATATATGGTTTATATTCATGTTGTTTTTTTCATGTTTATACTTTGTAGGAATTTGAGCAAAACAAAGGATGCTTTAGATTCCATTAACCTTGATAACATTAACCTAACTTTATATTTAAAATATTTGTGTTAAAATATTTTACTTTCATAATATTTTGATATTTTGTTTAAATTGAATTGCTTTAAGTTAAAGATCTATTTAATCTTAACTATTTAAAAATATTTTAAATTTTAAAATTATATTTGTTTGGCATTGTGTTTTTATTGTATAATTTCTAATTAATTTATCTTGAATTTTAATTATGTTTATTATATATATATATATATATATGAACAGTATAACCTTGAAATAGGGACACCAAAACACTCTTAAACTAAAATATTTCACTCTAATTAAAAAAAACAAAACATTAAAATGAAATTGACAACCATGATGCTATCTGCCTCGCCTTTGAGTAACTAAATCTTCGAATTAGTGTCGCGTCTTTGACCTTGGCCTTCCTTTGGTCCCTACTACCGCACCATTCAAATTTTCAAATTTAAATACCACTACTACTTATTCTTCAGCCATTTCATATATAAGCCGCCGCCTGAATCCGCCACGAGAGCCGCCGAGCTAGTCGGCGATCATCGGCGCTTTCTATTTCATTCCGTTCACTTCTCTCCTTTGTAAGCATCTCCCTTTCTCGTTTA
>Ga0325402_1002059_pt1 | contig 17343 bp, 8 predicted proteins | sample PopdelMetagenome_22_FD_207212 | JGI IMG/M metagenome (GOLD analysis project Ga0325402, IMG submission 207212) | Populus deltoides microbial communities from Bellville, Georgia, United States - Xylem-PdKOR-R3 | ecosystem: Host-associated > Plants > Phyllosphere > Stem > Wood/Secondary xylem... | reverse complement strand
AAAATTGATAAATACAAATAAAAATATCAATAAATTTTTTTTGATATATTACGATGACCTTTACAAACTGAATTTTTCATCATTGTATCCATCAATAAACACTGACAGAAAAATTTTCTTGGTATATGCCGAGTGAATTACAATGGAAAAATAAGAAATGAAAAAAAAGTCAAACAGTACGATGAGATGTAACTTTTACAGATGACACTACTAATGGAATTAACGTGATGGTAAAGTACGTCCGTAAATACGCTGACAAAAAAAATTCATCGGTATATATTAAGGGAATTACGGAGAGCATTACAATGAGATTTAAAAAATAACAAATTATACGACGGCGTGATATTTTTACTAATAGAATGACTGACGAAATAATTTTGTCGGTCATGTTGTTGGTAATATTTAACTTATGACTTAACGATTGACCCCTCTCCCCTTTCACCATTTCTCTTTCTTCCTTGTGCATTTTTTCCTGCAACAAACAGTCACTCCCTCCTCCAATCTCAACACAATTCAACCTCTTACAACAAATTCGGCAACCATAACACTTAGTTTGTCAGCATTCATGTTTTGATTCAAATTTTATTGCGAATTCTCCATTTTAGGTAAGCAAATATACCATTTTTTTTATTTTAACTCAATTTTTTATTTTTGTAGTATATGTATTTTGTTTGGGTGTTTACTTATTTTATAGTTTTTTCTTATACAAATTTGATGTATTGATTTATGATCTGTACATGTTAGGGTTTGTTTTAAATTTTTTTAAATTGTATTTGATTGTAAATTGATGAAACTTATGTCGAGTTTTTGACTTAGGTATTTTGTCATGAAATAAATAATGACTTATTTAACAAGTCCATTTTATATTTTGTAAATTTTATTGTCGAGCTGAAATTTTTGATAAATATGTAGAAATTTAAATTTATGTACATAATTGATAATGAATTAAGAGTACTATTAAAATAGATTGAACAAGGTTGATCTAAGTTAATATTTTTATAAATTTATGTAGTTAACATGGTTAATTAACACATGATGTATAGAGGTTCACTCCAAGGGTTGCAGAGGATGAATTATTGTAATGGGGCTCACGATTTTATTAATTACGCACTATCTAATCAGAGAAATATTAGTGGAGGGGGTATTAGATATTAATGCAAAAGGTGTAAAAATAATAATAAAAAAAGTTTCTCGATCCAAATGTTGTAACGATGCATCTTCTACAAAAATAATCCATGGAGAAATACATGTGTTGGTATGCACATGGATAACCATATGTTCCTCGCAATACCATGGTATAAAGGATGGTTTGGTCAACTTATAGTTCTGGCAATGCGCTTGGAGCTGTACATGACAATAATAATTCTTATAAGAATATGGTTATAGATACGATGGGAATGAATCAGGGTCATGCCAATCAATATCCATCATAGATAAAGAACGTAATGTAGACGCGACCAAGTTTTTTGATTTTATGAAAGATTATGACGAATCGTTATGAGATGGTTGCATAAATCTAGGTCATTGCACAGATGTTCACTATCAAGTCAAACAAAGTACATACAGAAGTCGATGAAGATGACAACGATGAAATCAACGTAGAAGATTATGAGATGAAGATGAAGACTAGTCAATTGATGAAGAAGAAGACAATTTCGATTAATTTGCACAATACGAATATGCAATGCCATAAATTATAATGTAATATTTATAGATGAAATTCACTTCAACGTAATGAAAATGATGTTAATTTATTATTAAATAACAAAGAAATATTTATTTTATTATTGTGATGTGAACTAGTGTTATTGTGATGTGAACTAGTGTTATTGTGATGTGTGTGCAGTTGTGAATTTAAGAACTTGCACGATAGATAGATAGGGTATACGTATATAATTTGACATTATATACTATTTTACACTGATAGAAATATCGACAGATTGTACATTATATATGGGTATACCAACAGAATGTGTCCGTTGGTATATTCCAATGACTATCTAAATTGTTCCCCTTCTCCCTGACACTGTTTATGGTGTTAATTACATACAGGTGTATCAATGGAATGTGTCTGTCGGTATAGTTTAGTGACTATAAAAACTGTTCACTTCTTAATGTGCCGACAATTACTTTTTTTCCAATGGCATCATAGACAGAATAAAAAGTCGTCAGTAATATTTGGAGGGCTTTTTGAAAATTTTTGTGCAAGTTAAAAAAAAAATTGACGTGCTTTGTCCGTTAGTAAATTTATTGGTATATTTATTACCGACATACCATAAATTACTGATGAGAGTTTTTCTGATAGACTGCTTTTGTTCGTGAGCTCGTCAGTAATATATGTATTGATGAAATGTGAGTGTAAATACAGACAGAAATTTTCATCGGTAAAACATTTAAATCTGATAGTGCCTAGGCATATATATGTGGGTCTAGCGCGCTGTCAAATCCATTATTTTTGGGCTCAACCAAGACATATACTAAGTGAAGATAGCTTTTGCATCTTTGTTCGAATTCAATCTCAGTTTTATTGAAAAAAAAGAGTGTATATTCACCAAATTAAGTTTACTTGCATGATTCTTATGTTAATGATAGTGAATTATTTGCAGGAAGAGGAATTTTATAGATCCAAACTTTTATTTTTGAGAGTTTTGAGCTTAAAGAATTAATGTTCACTTATAAAAGAAGATAAGAGTAATGTCTTAGATTTATAATGCTGGTTAAATTTTGTCATATCTTGGTAATATGATTCCTCTACTTTTCATTAACAACTAACCGCTAACTGTAATCCCATGAAACTATTAATGATAGACTCCAAGGTGTATTTATTATTTTCTATTAAAAAAAAGAAACCTATTTTTTTAAATTAAAACAAATAAAGAAATAACCATCTATTATAAAATTTTATAATTTTAAGTAAATAATATTATAAAAAAATTGCTGTCCTTTTCATTTTTTTTTATGTGAAACTTCTTAATTTTCTTCTAAAAGAGTGATTGTTTTGTACAAAATAAATTAATCACAGTCCATTTGGCCAATTCTTTAGCTTTCGATTTCATTAATTAATTAGAATTCTGGTAACAAGCTACCCCTTGATAATTTCTCGCACCTAAAAAGCTAATTTTCTCGGGATCGGTTGGTTTGAGCGCTGAAGAACACATTCTTCGGTGTCTGCGTGTGTGCCTGCAGAAGGTACCTGGATCTCTGTGTGTATTAGAGTAAGGTCACGAGATCAACGGAAATATATAAAATAAATAAAATAAAAATAGCGTATAGCAACAGAAAACGTGTGATTAATTTAATGTTTCTTTTGAAAAATTGCCAAGCATGCGTTATCAGCACTGCTAAAAAACACATTGATGCACCTGTCAACCATTCCCCATGACCAGACAACCTTTTTTCACAGTCAAGAAAAAATCAAAATCTATGCCCGAAACAAGAGCATCGATTTCACTCGGTCTTATCCGTATCTCTTGCTCATAAACAAACCAGTTCTAACTGTCTGAAATATTCCAAACAAATTTCGAAACCAAAACAAAAGGTGGACATCGACACCGTCCTGTGTGACTGAGGGCTAATTGAGTGGATATCTGATATTTCTATTAGATGAAATTAGATAATTAAATTAACTCAAATAATTAAGATTTTTGTGTAAACTGATGTGGTAATAGGTAATCTCAAATGCTTTTTGAATTTGAGATTCTAATGTTTGGACAATAAACACACACAATATTTTAATGGGTAAAAAAAATGCAAATATGAACCTTAAATTCATAGTTTATTCTCTTTAAAATAATAATGTTAAGTTCTTTATTTTTTAGAAGATTTTCAGAACCTTAAATAAATTAGAAACTCTATCTTGATTAGAAAACAAAATAAAAATTCAAAAATAAAAAAGGAAACAACGATAGAATTCCTAATAAGGTGTGGAATCCAAAAATCCAAGAAATATCATTTCTCATGAAGGCCGAAACCTGTTCTTCTTTTTCTTTTTCTTTTTCTATATATTTTTGGGTAAAAGCTATATTCTAATTAAAATCGACAGATTTTTTTATATTTCACTTCATTTTATGGTTTAGATTTTTTTAGTATTACCCTCGGAGTTTCTAAAAGTTTCTATGCTGCCCTTTATTTTCACTAAATAGCTTAAGGCAACTAGCAGCCGGGCCACCTTTTGATATTTCTTTTTATTATTTTTGGATTTTTAAGCCTTTTTATTGAATATTCATGTTTGAGGTTTCGAGAGGAAAAGGTTTGAAAAACAAATCATCGATAATGGTGGGAAAAAAGAAACAGTCATTCAATTGTGGTTAATTATTAAGCAAAACGTTATATTAAAACTTTTAAGAGACTGTATATTGGAAGATTTAATGTCTGAGGATCAATATGGCATGTTGTTGAATCTTTGGGGGCAAGATATAATTTACCCTTTGTTTCTGGTGCAAAAGCATGCTTTCGCTAATTCAGGGTGATGATTTCTGCGATGAACAACCGAGTAATTTTCGGTAATTTGACTAGATTATCATTCTCCAAGAAGACTCCTCGCCTTGCTGTGTATTCATCAGGCCGCATATAATCCTTTAGGTCAAATGATCTATATATTAGGCTAGAAGTTCTGTCGAGGTGATTGCCTTTGGATAATGATGAGAATATTGAGGCAGTGCAATTCTAAGTTAGAAAGACTTTTAATTTGTGGTATACATGTGCATCTCCGGAGTCCCATCACCCTCCACCAAAGCTCCTTTAGGTGGATTGATATTTTTATTGGACAAACAACATGTTCGAGATAGGTATGGATGATCATGTCATTTCTGGGAAAAAAAAAAAAAGACAATAAAACACACCTGTGCAGGCATCCCGAGCATGCACAAGCATGTTCGGTCAAAACTCAGAAAGCCCAACCTACCTTCAAACATAAGCTTAAAGTTGCTTTTACCCTAAAATGAACATGACGCCAGAATGCTGGCGCAACGGTAGCTTATTCACTTAAACGACACACATTCTCCTATCAAGATCCCAGCAGGTATGTATCTTGATGACATGAGAACGAATTTCTAGTGTTCTTACCAAACAATAAAACAAAGAAATACAACTATATATATATATATATATATATATATAAACAAGTGTAAGTCTTGTGATTTTGGAGGAAAATACTCCCTCTTCTTTTACCTTATACCATGCTATTTACTTTTAGTAGTTGCATTACTTAATTTATTAGCCTTTCAAGCACCATTCCCTTCAACATGCTATCTATTTAGTCGTGATATATAGGAGCCAGACTTCATTTTGTGTTTTGAGTAAGAAACCAAAGTCAAATGTTTAGGTATAGTATGGAATGATTTAAGTTATTTTTTTAATTTTTTATCCATAAAAAAATAATAATTAATATGTTTGAATAGAAATGATTTTTAACTTGAATGAAAAGTTCAGTGCAAATTCAAGTCAAATTTTTCCTTTAATTTATTGATTACAACACACACATATAATATCCCTGATTTTTTTAACAAAAAAATTATCTTCAATCTTTTTCTCCAAATAAATTTCCGATTTAACTAATTTTTATCATAGATTAGTTATAAAAATACATTTTAAATTGTAACTCGAAATAAAAAAAAAATCATTATCCAAAGGTGAATCACATGTTACGCTGGATGCCTTTCTGAATAAAATTTTCTAGGTCCGCAACTTCAAGCAACCTTTTCTAACATTTGTTAACATAGAAATCCTCCAGCTAGTAATTCAATGTTCTTTGCAGCATACTGTAAAATTAATGTTATGTCTGTGTGTGGATATATACACTGTGGGCAAAACATCGTCCTTGACGTTCAGAAATTACATTTCTTGCGATACAACCCCGCAATGGGCCTACGTTGTCATCCTCTCATTCCCTACAAAACATAAAATATGGGAATACTAGAACATTAAACTATGCTAAAAAATACATAGATCGTCGATCGAACCACTGTCTTGATGAGCATTTTGAACAACGAAAAAGAAACTGATGTATGCTAGAAAGAAGCCAAGACGTATGCCCAATGCTCATTTCACAAATTGATATCAGAAACCTTTGGCCGAGGAAAAAAGAAACTATTGAAATTGATGGGGAACATGTGGTGACTGTAATATATATATCATGCTCGCAGGAATATTGAGAAGGATGCTGCTCTTGTACCAAAAAAAAGAACAAAATGACTGCAAACTTCTGAACTAACCACAATTTTCAAGACAACGCAATTATACTAGTCAAGCAGGTAAGATAAAGCTTTGGAAGTTTATTAACAATAAAAGTCAGATCAAATCAATGTTAGATAGACAACAGAGTCAAGCCAGCACATACCAGGTAAGCAATAAATTAAAATTCAGTACAGAATGGCTAGGGAAAGAAGGTTAATTGAGGACCGTTGGAAGAATTAAAACACAACATAGAAGGAATTCCGAATTGTAATATATATGAACATACAAGGGTAATTCAAGAACAAAACCTCCCCTTAGAATAATTTATACGTTTGTATTTGGTCTTCATCTGTGTAGTTTGCAGGCCACATCCAAATTTCTTTTCATATAAAACACACAAATATTCATTTCAAAAATAGAGGGGGGGGGGGGGGGGGAAGAAAGCGTACGTGTAATCTACATACAATTGTGGTATGAACCAGTCATGAATCAGTCTGGAAATCCATGAAGTATATATAATGCATGTTCAAGCAGCTGCTCTAGTATGCAAAGGAAGCTATACAAAGATTTCCTAGGCCGATTCATCATAAGGCCTTTGTTAAATATATAGGATATATAGTAAATTGTAAATGGAACCAGAAAATCAACAGTAGAGTATACTTATAATTGGGAGACACAATCTAAGATATGCATGGCGAGAACAAAAAGGAAATTCTTTGATCAATGATTTCTTATTTACTACACATAGAGCAACTTTATCAAAATAAAAATCATATCATGGCAAATCACATAATAAACCCAAATGATTAGTGGCACGAATAGATCCTCTAAAACAACAAAGTGGCAGATTGTACCCCACAAGAATCGCTGAAAGGGAAAAGAAGTTTCACTAGCATATATCTTTCCTTGGATAAAATAACCATTAATTATTATTATTATTTTTTGCTGTTTATACAAGCATAGAGCAATCATGCAAATTCTTGCTTTAACCCAAATATAATCTATATAAGATGACCCAACATTAGCCTATAACTAAAGTGTTGTCGGCCAGACTAATTAGCAAAAGCTCCTCGAGTCTCCATGCATGGTTTCCAAGCTTGTTTGGTATTTAGTCACCGATTAGCACACTAGTATAGTGATTTAACATCAATAATGGCAAACTTTTGGATGGAGACCTTTAGTCTTGTCTTCTAATTTCTTACTAACAATAATTTTTCGCCTTGACTAGAAACCCAGCTAGATTCCATTGTTTCTTGCTAGGTTCTTGTGAGTGTTTAGGTAATTTGACTTGACGACTGATGAACCTCTCTCTCCTCTCTTTCCAAAATACAGAAGAAGAAGAAGAAAAACCTGTTATGATACGAGTAATGAGGGAAATGGCCGGAGGAATTTCCTAGTAAAGAAGTCAAATTGTAGTACACATAAAGATAATATACAATACTGAACTCGTTGTCAACAAATCTCAAAAGCCATAAGTACTTTTTTTCTGCCACGTCTTTCATTGTCTTTCCTCCCTTCAACTGAAATGACAACACTAGCTGAAACAGCACAAGTTTCTGAAAATTACATCAATCCATTGGTTATTCAAGGAGTCCATCTACAACTACAAGAGTACAACAATATAATTATACCAAGGGACTATGCGTTGCAAGAGAGTGTATGTGTTGTGTGTGTGTGTGTGTGTGTGTGTGTGTGTGTGTGTGTGTGTGGGGCTACCTTTATCAATTTTCAAGGTTACTTAATTAAAAGACCAATCTTTATGGATCAATACTCTTTCTTTATGTTAATTTCCTATGGTTTTCTAGACAGAAAGGCAGTAAAAGTAGCAATACAATAGGGGGGAGGGTAAGTCAGAGACTCGGACATGAAGACCTGGCAGAGATGAAAATCTGACCAAACATCTGCAACCCAAGCATTAAAACAATAGTAGTAGTGCTAGACATCTGACATATGATTCTTATGTAATATCTTTCAAGCTTTAACCACGATAACTGTGACTGAGTTTCCAACACCCTTATAAAATTTGATAAGAAGCGCTAATGTCCAAAGAAGGGGAAAGAGAAATGAGGTCACACATGATCTGCAAATCTATGGCTTGGCATACATGAATATTACACAAATGTAAGAGCAATTATAGATGCTCTCAGTCCCAACACAGACCATAACTGCAAGTACAATCACTTTTCTATTACCACTACCGCTAGTCCCATTACTGGTAATATTACTACCACTGTTTGCATCAAAAGCAGATTCATGGTATCCGCAGATCTAGCTACCCATTGTTTCCACATATCAAAGAAAACATAGAAATACCCCAAAAGGAGGAGAAAAAGACTAACCCTAAATACTAAAATGCCTTATAACTCAATACATACTAGTAAAACAAAATAACCAATAATACGGATAGGGAAATAATTAAGAACTATCAAGAGCAGTAGTATTGTAAACTGCTTGATAAAGGGTACTCTTTGTTTGTTTTTGTTAAGTTGCACCTGGTGGTGGTGGCATTGGCAGTGGAAGTGGCAGTGGCAGTGGCAGGGCTTGGATTTGTTGCTGTGGTGGACGCTTACGCTTCTTTTTCTCATAGCTAATCCCTCTTGCTTTAGACTGCAAATCACGAACCTCACGAAGATACAGCCTAACAGCACGGGCTCCAAAAGGGTTTGCTTCAGGTTTCCCTCCATTTTCCTCAAAGGCTGCTCGGAGGCGTCCAATGAGCGCGTCAAGGCTACCCCAGGCCTGGCGGAGAGGGCATGGGCAGGGGGCGGGTGGGTTTGGGTGGCCATAAAAGGGGCAGATTGGAGTGTGCACTTTGGTCTTGCCAAATTGGTCAAGGTAGCGAAGGAATTCAAGGACATGAGCACCACTGCACCTGGACAGAGAAAGAGGAGGCCTGTGGTTCTTGAGGTACTGGCCAAAGGTGTTCCAGTCTCGGCGCTTTTGATTCTCATAGCGACTCGGAGTGGTGGAGGATGGTGGTGGCAAGTTTGAGACTGACATGGCTGTGTTGGTGGTGTTGCTGTTGCCTATGCTGTTGAAACTTGTGTTTTCAGAGTTGGAGCTCTCCATTTCTTGGATTGAATTCATAGAGTTTTGTTTTAGTTATTTCGATCTTTCAGGTGGTTTAGGTTATGTTGTTGCTGCTGGCAGTGGCGGTGGCCTTTCCTCTTCCTATTTTTATGGTCACTCCACCCCTTTCTTCTTCTTCTTCTTCGTCTTCTTCTTGTTTTTTTCTAGGGTTTGCTTCTCTCCTAAACACAAAAACCTTAATTCAAGAGGGGGACGGAGATAAAGAAATTAAAGGGCAGTACTGAATCCCTTGGTTTCTTATAGTCCTACCAAAGATTGGATGGTTCTATGTTTTTTTTTTCTGTTGATGGGAAAAAACCAGCAAGAGCCAAGAAGAAAGAAGTAAATGAAACAAAAAAGGTTATGATCATTAGTTGATATTACAAGATTTCCATTTTGAAGGGAGAGAAAATGAGGAGTGGAGCTGGAAATAGTGTAACAAAGGAATAGTTTTTTATGTGGAAAAATAAAGAAGGGGATGATGAGACAGATGATGGGAGAGAGGATGAGTGGACTCTTCCTCTTTGCTAATGTTAGAGCAATCCAAGAAAAGCTTGAATTAAGGTTTTTTTTTTGGGGGGGTCTGGAAAATGCTTAGTGATTGGGGTTTTTTTTACCTTAAAAAGGTGGAGCAATTCAGCTCTTATTGGTTAATGACGATATATAGAGTGAGGGAACTGTGTTAGGGCTTGTGGGAAATGGCGAAGGGTTGAGAAAAGTAGGTTGCGATGCAGACAGGAAAAAGTTTGAAGGAAAGAGGGTAAAAATTGAAAGTAGTAACATGATTTTGTTCCTTGAGCCTGTAGTCTTGAATGACAATTCCTTTCTAGTAAGTGACCAGAATACCCTCTGAAAAGTTTGAAGGGAGAATGGCAAGGCAAGCTTCTGTTCATTGCCTGATCCACCTCCAGCAGCTCTAACTTGACTCTAAGTTTGCCAGTGCCCTTTCCGGACATCAACACGCTAGGAAATCAACACCTCCGACCACTTAAATAGCAGGGAATTCCTCCTTTCAGCAATATGCATATGCAGATTCAGCAATGTTTCGAGCTGCCAAACCAAGTGTTTTTAAATTTATCTCCTCGATCGTTCAGCAGCAATTGTCTTTTCTTTTCTTTTTCCCTCCCAGTCTTACAGCAATTCTTGTCCCTAATAATAGAATCTCCATGGAAAGATATTTCCACTGGTTCAGTAGCAGAAATTATTCTAAATATTATAATATAATATATAGACACACACACACAAATATAGAATTTTACAAAAGCATATATATAGTAGGAATTGAAGCATTCTCTAACATATCACGCTCGCTGGGTCCATGTATAATAATCAATTTCCTTGCATCCTCTATCCATTTCTTTTACGATTTCAAGCAATATAGTTAGGGTTCCTGGCTAGTCTGAGAAGGCTATTTACAAAACAAATTGATCGGTATACAGATAGCTTTCAGCAAACTCAGCCCAGATTTTGAATTTTGATCGCTAGTAAAAAGAGATGCATTTTAATAATGTTTTTGGTTTACGAACGCTAGCTGCCATTTGTACAAGGAGTTCGTTTCAACTATGATTGAAGCTGTATATAACTACGGTTGTAAAGAGTATTTGGAAATAATAAGTTGTTAAATGTATTTTTAATGTTAGAATGAAATAAAAAAAATAAAATTGTTAATGTGCTTATAGAATAAAGGTACTTTTAATTTTATTAATTTATTGTGAAACGCTGTTCAAAATACCTTTTTCAAAAGTCCAGTATAATTTCGTTTTGGATCATTAACAAAAAAAAAAAAAAAAAGAGAGAAGGTGATTATTCATCTCTTCACAAATTACGGCAACAATATTTTTTTAATTTAATTTTTTAATATTTAATTTAATGGAATTAAATCTCTTTTTATAAAATTATTTTTGATCAAATGATCCGAGTTGTGTCTTTGACAAATTAACTCAAATTAATTAAAGTTATTTTTTAGATTTTTTTAATTTATTTCTTTTAATTTTATCATTTAATATTTAATATTTAATATTGAGTTGATGGAGTATTGGATTTCATAATTCATTTTAATTTATTTTCAATGAGGTTATCAAAGTTTTATAACTTAGATCATAAATTTACTAGGTTAATATAAGTTGAGGTCAATCCAATATGTTATTGTCTTAATATATTTTTTTTTAAATATCATTTTAAAATTATTTTCAAGCCCATCTATTTTTTTATCAATTATCTAAGTTATTTTTAAATTTGTCAAGTTAATAAAATTAAATCAAGTCAATCTTCACATAATTTATTTATTTTTACCAAGAAATACTTTAAACATACTTGAATATATTTTTATATTAAAAATATTAATCTACCTCGCAAGATAACATACTTGAATAATATAGTTTAGTTACTCGGTAGATTTTAGATAGCCTTACAATAAAAAATAAAAGGCATCATGAGGTCCTCCAAGTAATTTAGTTCTTCTCTAGCTCGAACACACAATCCCTATACCCCAAATTGATTTCAAGACCCGTTTGTACTTGGAAATTAGAGATTCGTTGGTGAAGAGCGAAAACAATTGCGACATTGTTGACCTACCTGAAATCAAAAGCGAGAATCATGGTTGTTCCTGATTTACCACACACTTCATGTGGAATAAAGGAACTAGAACGAGTGGGGCTTGTCGATAGGAACGGAACCCTACTGCCCAGCTGGTCTAGGATTAATGTGGATCTTTCTTCTTTTAGTCCAGATGAAGAAGCATGTAATATACTTAAACAGCAACAAGGAAGATATGATGAGCAAGATAAAGCTTATATTGGTGAATTACTCAAGTCTGTGCAGATGGTATGGGATGTGATGGAAGGCCTTGTTAAAAGAGTTACAGTAGAAGAATCTGAAATTGTTGTTAGGAAAAATAAGGTAACTTTAAGTCAGGAAAAGATTAGAAGGAAAGCAATCCAAATCGAGAGAATGCCTTCGAAATTCGAGGAGAGGATGCAGCAGAGGGTTGAAGAAAGTCTCAGCAAAGCAAGTGAGGGATCACAGAAAAACAAGAACATACGCACTGAGCAGGGGGGAGACCGTGATGATTCTTTCCCTGCCCGAAAAACTCAATTAAGCTACCGATTTGAACACTGAGAAAAAAAATATTGGATTCTTTCTCTTCAATGGTGATTTTCTTTTTGGTTGGATAAAGGAGGTGAAAATATTGGAAAGATGCAGGGGAAGTACGATGGCAGAAAGAGAGTCAAAATTCGGTGCTATTCATCCGACCTCCAGTTGCTTTACCTTTCACCACTGAGTGAATATGAAGCAGTTGGGAAGGCAACACAAATTGTTAAAGGTTTCGTGACTAAATTCAAGCAGGGTTTCTTGTTTGGTAATAAATAGAAGAGTTTTCTTAGTAGTAATTTTATTATTTTAAAGCAACATAGGCTATTTGGTTACTAAATTAAATATAATAATAAACCTATTTTTTATTGATTTTTTTATTATTATGAAATTACAAAACTCATGATGTAAATTGTAATTTAAAATATAAAATAGAATAAGCTATAAATACTCAAAGTAATTTTCCTTAAAAAAAACACTTTGAAATGGAGCTATACGTGACAAGCCAAAGAAATAAGCTATTAATTTACATGAATAATAAAACTCTTAACCTTTTTTTATCATGTGAACGTTAAAACACCTTTAGCATACATATATTAATATTAATATTAACAAAAACTATTTGAGGAGCGGAGATCATCGTTCCCCTCCTCAATAGTATTTTTTCCTTTTTTTATTTATTTAATTAATTATAAATTTTAATTTTATCATTTAATATTTAATTTATTTAAAATTAAGATTTCATAAATTATTTTAGTTTGTTTTTCTTAAAGCTATCATAATCTTATAACCTAAATCATGAGTTTTGTGAATTAACCCGGTTGACTCGGGTTTTTTATCTTTTTTTTAATTGAGTTTTAATTTTTAATTTTATCCCTTAATATTTAGATTAATTAGGAATTAAGTTTTATAATTTGTTTTGGTTTTATTTCTGTGAGGTTATCTCAGTTTTATTACTCAGGTCATAGGTTTTACAGGTTAATCCGATTGACTTGGGTTTTTTTTGTCATTTTTTACATTGATTTTTATTTAATTTTATCTTTCAATGTTTAGGTTTATTGATAATTAATCTTCATAATTTATTCTAATTTTTTTTCTATGAGATTATCTCGGTCTCATAAACTGAGTCAAAAGTTTGACAGGTTAACCTAGGTGATTTGAGTATTTTTTTATTCTTTTTATAATTGAATTTTCTTTTCAATTTCATCCTTCAGCATTATATTAATTGAGAGTTGAACTTCATAATTTATTTTTATCTGTTGTCTATTAGGTTATCTCAGTCTCAAGATCTAGATTTAACAAGTTAACCTAAGTTGACTCGGGTTTTTTTTATTCTTGCTTTAATTAATTTTTTTTTCAATTTCATTCTTTAACATTATATTGATTAAGAATAGAGCTTTAATATTTTTTTATGATATTATCAAAGTCTCATGATCTAAATAACAAATTTTACCAAAGCCATAGACTTGCTCAACCGAAAGTTTTTTTTTTTTTCATCTTAAAAGCATGTTAGCGATGTCTTGATGATTTTTTTTTATATTTTTTAAAATTATTTGATATAATCTGCAATGTAATACAAGTAAATGATCTAATACTATCAAAACACATTTTAACCAAAACCATAGACTTACTCAATTCGAAAGTTCAATTAATATAAATTAATTTGACTAAAATTATTATCTCGGCTCATCTCAATGTTTGGCTTATAAATTGGACAAGTTAATTCAATTCGATATGTTTAAATTATTTAAAAAAATAAAATGATATTGTTTGGAGAAAAAAATATAAAATCAAGTTTTGAATATATCAACCGGGTTATGGGTTAAATCTGGGTCAAACCAATCAACTTTGGATTGAATCTTTTAAAGTCGACAGAGGAGGTGGGGTCAATCCAGCGAGTTAAACTGAGTATTATAACTACGAATTTGACAGGAAGGAATAGATACCAAAATTTAAAAGCCCTGGAATTGCAGTGTAAAGTCGCATTTACAATACAAGGGTAGAAATTTAGACTTGAATGGTATTTATACTTTTCTATACAAAACAGCCAACAGATCCCTATGAAAGGGACAGTTTTATAGTACTTTATATTAAATGCTGGGGAGCTTTCCCCATCTGAAAAATATACCAAATTGAATGCTAGTAATTGATCTCCCATCCAAATTTGCAATGTTTTCCATCTACCTTGCCTCTTTTACGCAATGACTGATTAATTTTGTGTTTTAAGATAAATTGATATTTTATGTCAAATATTTACAATGATTTTGTATACAATGACATGAAATTTTGATAAAATAGAGACTCGACTTTAAAACAAAAAAATCATTGGAGGACCCAATTGAAAATCAGTTTTGTGGGTTAGGAATTGAGGTTATAGCAACTATAGTCTTCAATGGGTGTAGCGTGATGGCAAAGGGCTTGAAATCTGTACAGCAGATCTCGAGTTCGAGTCAGTGCTTACATCTCTTGTAAGAGCCTGGGATAGCCGGAGTTTTACTCGCTCACCTGAATTCACAAAGTGCGCTTTTCGAAGGGTGGAGTTTCTTCAAATCCAAAAAAAAAGTTATAGCAACTATTATTTCGGCCTTTGGTTCAAGAATTTTGACAAAATTAATCGGATCATATTAATTATTAATTTTGACAAAAAAAATTCATAAATATATCTATTTGCTGGTTAGCATGTAAGCATTGATTTTACCAATATTATTACTTCAAACTCACAACACAGAATTCATGCATTACCATAGTTATAGTTGATAAAAATCCTTCATCTTCGCATTAGGTCCACTGTCAATTGTAATTGTTCAATCAATCAAACCGCGAACCAATGAAATGTACCAGCATATCATGGTGGCTCTATTCTGCAATCCCTCTCGGACCCATGTCTTCAAATGTCCCGGTTTCCGATCTACGGTGTGCCCGGCCGTGACTTAAAACTTGAGTTTTTTTAAAATCTAAATTTGTTTTTTATTTTAAATTAATTATTTTAAATTATTTTAATATGTTGATATTAAAAATAAAATTTTAAAAAATAAAAAAATATCATTTTAATATATTTAAAAAACATTTAAATAAATAATCGTTATCGTCTCATAAAACTCACATATATTGCCCCTGATAGATGATTAATTGGTAAACTAGAAGTAATAGGTAGAGTAATACATAATACTGAGTAGGGTAACGAATCAGTACGTAGCATTAATAGCCCATGACAACAAGAAAGAATGAACAGAGACAACTCATAGATTATATGTTAGTAATGTAGTTTTGGTGGTTTATAATAATGTATAGAAACATTCTAATTAAGGATATGTTTATTTTTAAAAAATATTAAATTAATATTTTTCATTTATTTCGATGCTTGATATCAAAAAGATTTAAAGATCTAAAATAATGATTTTAATATATATATATATATATATATATTAAAAAAAAAACATTATATCCTACACAACAGCAAAATTAGTTAGTTTTAAGTGGAGTTTCCATGAGTTTTGGAAGTGCATGCTGTAATGGGGCCAGACTCTGTTTAATAACTGACACTTCCAATTGGGTCTCCACCTCAGATACTGTCCTACAAACTGAGGGCAGCTTAAACAGAAACTAAGGGTTGTTGAGATCTACATTTACTGCTATGGAGGCTCAATGCACCGAAACATCTTAAAGCACCATAAGTACAAGGGCTTTGTCTTTATTGTCTTCGAATTGAAAAGCAAGCGTGCAATTACAGCACCTATGACACCCCGTTTGCAGATTCAGGGGTTGATTAAAAACAAAAAAAAAGAATTTAATTATTTTTATTAAAACCGTATTATTTTTTTAATTTTCTGGTATTGACTCTGTTAGATTTATATTGAATTTCATAAAATTAGTCGAAAGATCCGGTGCATGTTTGGTATTTTATTAGTTTTTACCGTCTTGGAAAAAAACAACTTCGCTCGGATTCAAGTTCTATCATAATTTGAGGTGAAAAAATACAGTAAAAAACAGATAATTTTTTAAAATTATGAACAACGGAGGAACATCTCGGACCCCAGTGCCATTACTCGACAAGTTAGCAAGTACTCGAATAGTCCAAGCCTAGGTCGTGGGCACCCCCTCACCACGTAGCTAAGTACCATCCTCTTATATGGAAACCCGAGGCCTGCTGAAAACCTTCGTTTAAAACTTAAAACCAGTTTAACACTAATAAATTAGATATTTACTTCTCTGACATTCACTTGTTTTTTTTTTTTTACATGTAACCTTTTTCAGACCATATCTGTCCGTCCGAACTCTAAACAAACCACTGGTTCTGTCGAGGAAACAAAAAATTCGGATTCAAATAAACCTTTCAATAGTATTTATTTTTTAATATATTTTCTAACTTAAAAATATATTAAAATAATTTATTTTTAAAAATTATTCATAATATCAATATATCAAAATATCAAAAAATATAAAAAAAATTAATTTTTTAAAAAATCATATTTTAAAAATATAAAAATAATATCCAAACTCAGTTGTTGATCAAAATTTAGTGAATATTTTTTAAAAAAATATCTTTTTCTTATAAAAAGTATTAAATTGTTATTTTTTAAATTGTTTTTCTATAATTATGAAATTCAATATAAATATGTAATTACTGAGGAAAAGATGAAGAAAAAGGGACAGTGAGGAGAGAGAGAGAGAAGCCAAAAACTGAGCACAGAGGTAGAAGACAAGAGTGGAGAAAAAGAGAAGAAAGACCTCCAAGATTGGGCTTGTATTTTACAATACTGCCACTGACTTGCAATCAGCAGTCGAGTTATAAAATTCAAAAGGAAAGCCGCGTGTCGCCGAATAATAAAGAAGGTAATAGCGTGAAGGCAAAGGAAAGAAGACCCGTGGAACTATAGAAGTCCTCTAGAATCAATTCTCTATTATTTAATATTAACTGGTAATAATAATAATAATTAAGAAACTTTATAACAAGTAAACGGTAATAAGTTAAACTTAACAAGTCATGGTATTAACAAGAGATGGTGCTGC
>Ga0325402_1002056_pt1 | contig 17354 bp, 11 predicted proteins | sample PopdelMetagenome_22_FD_207212 | JGI IMG/M metagenome (GOLD analysis project Ga0325402, IMG submission 207212) | Populus deltoides microbial communities from Bellville, Georgia, United States - Xylem-PdKOR-R3 | ecosystem: Host-associated > Plants > Phyllosphere > Stem > Wood/Secondary xylem... | reverse complement strand
CTCTATCTAACTTGATCAGTACAGTCCAATACTATAGAACAAAAATCTGAATCATCTACTGTGGAAAAGAAAAGCTGGAAGGACGATAGACTTTGTGCTATGTGATCCTATAAAAAATAAAATATAAACAAATTAAGAAAACGAATATGTGCTGTGCAAGAGTCAAGCCTGATCATCAGTCTGTTTTTCAATTGTTTAGCTCACCAAATCATCTCTAGGTTTCTTGATCAACTCACTAACTTCAGGATCCCTTCAAAAGAGAGATCAAGTTACGGTCAAACCGTGTAGAATTATTTATATATATATATATATAAAAAACTATTCATGCCTACCAAATGGTCTGGTTCAGACAAAGATTTGGTCTACTGCCTGGCTCATGGAATCCTGTTGGACCTATTTATTATTATTATTGGCATCATTTTAGTCCAAGCTAGTGTTCAATCTTGAAGTTGTGCAAAAGGCAGTAGTTACGTTTTCAGACGAGTTGCTCTAGACTTCGAGGTCATACAGACTTGATGGCAAGTAACTTATTATAAATACACGTTAGCAGCATCAAATTTAGAAGCTTGTCTTCTTTCCATTGTCTGTTCATGACTGTATTAGCTGGAAAGGTGACCACAACTATCAACTGCAGCTTTTCAAGACTGATCAAACGGTTGCGTAAATGGTTTGCATAGCTTGATCAGTTAGGACTGTCAACATTTCAAGACTGTCCTTCCATTTTTCTGCCCTCGACTACAGTATCTTGGCATCGCTTATGGCAACAAAACACGATCAAACTTAAACTGCTTCGGTTCATCATCTTGTAGCAAATGATGAACTGTCTAGCATGGAATTATCACTTTTTAGCAGTGGTCGATCCTGCTGAAGAACGAAGCTGCTATGTCTAACCAGAACAGTCCAAGGTAGGACACTGGATTCATATGTAATACATGCCCTAGCATCCACTTTTTTTTCCAATAGACAGCCCAAGGTCAAGGTAAGTGGAACAGACAGTTACAAAAATCTAGTTTAGATATCAGCAACCAAAACTGCATTCAGAACAATGGATTGTGCTCACTATTTGATTAAGTAAAAACAAACCATCTTACCAAATGCTCAACAACTTTAGAAGAAAAACATTCCTCAACTAAACCATGTTTTCCTTTAACCAGGAAAGCAGTACTGGTGCATAGCTTGCCTACCCTATTATGATAAAGGTCGGACAAGCTGTCATGCTTTCAACTTCCAGCCATGTTTTTAAGTTCTGGGACCCCGGCGAGCAACTTGCACCTGTATTACATTGCATAAATTGCCTTTTGAGCATATAAATGTAAAAACGCACTGGTCTCTTGGTACCAACTTATTCATCCTGCAGAACTCAGAGAATCCACTAGTAAGCACAGTATAGCCGCTGTCCCAGAGACTGGTTTGCACAGGCCATAACTTCCCACTCTCATCGCGAAGTTTTATCTCTTTAGGCAATTCAATATTATTTTCTCGCAGGAATTTCTTAGGAATACGCTGCAGAAAGCAAGAACACAATAAGACATCTCATGCAGCGGTAATAAAAAAAGGTCACCACACAAGATTAAATTTTAAATGGCAAGACAATAACTAGGTCAAAAATAAAGGTATTAGAGAAGAATGTGCCATATAAGTCAGCGAAGACAATCTTACTAACAGCTGAGACAAAGTTTTGGGGAAAAAAAAAGAGAGAAGGAGAAATTTCTCTGGAACAAGCAGTGACCATTTTTCAGAAGATTTTGGATCCTCTGCCAGCTAAGAGAGCAATATCTATTCAGATTTCTTGGATTTTGGCAGAGACAGTTTTTTGTCTTCAAGATGCATCCAGTTTTTACCTTTGCCGGATATCAAACTAGTATTTCGTTTTCTGTTTTTATGGACTCCTTTTTCCCTAGTCCTTAAATTAAGTGTAAAAGGCAGGAAATCCAATTGGTTGAATTTTGAAATCCCCAGCAACAATTGCTGCTGTGCAATTGCTCCACGGATCTTAAAATGAGCAAACAACTCATGTTGAAACCCAAGTAAAGAGCAACCACATACAAGTTAACCAAATGCTAGTTGGATAATTAAAACCAGTAGAGTTGAGGCTTCGGTCCTGGCAGTTGCATCAATGAACTCCTAGAACAACTCATCACCTAAGTAAAGATTTTAAAACTCTCTTGTCTTTCTAAAAGACAAACCTTATTTGACACAGACAAAGTACTTTCTAATTCAATATAGATGAACAATTTGAGCTATCATATTATATCAAATCAGGCACTAGGCCAAATTTGACTAAGAAACTGCAATGACTAATTTATGTTTCATTTAACATTGAAAGGCAGGCATCTAACTGACTCATAACTATATTAAAAACCCATAAAATTCAGACATTAAATCAGACAAATTCTAAATAAACAATGTGTCATATTTATGCTTGGAACTTACAATTGCAATAGGGCTACACATATTTCCTTGCCCCTGCTTTGTTAAAAAAAAAAAAAGAATGCTAAGGCTAAAGCTAAACAATAGTACACGTTTTCTCTTTGTTTTGTTTTTATAAATAAGACCAAGCCATACAAACTTCCTAGTCATAAGTTGTTTCTTGGGACCAATACACGTAAGTGAACCACAACAGACAACAGGGTACTTGTGATAGAATTTTCAACTTCCTATTCCTTAATTTCTATTTTAGAACCTCAAAGTAATTAGATATAGGCAAAAATAACCACAGTTGTGCATCTAACAGTCATTCACAGAAAAAAATTGGATTAAAATGAATTCCTGAGATTTTTTTTTACTTTCTTTACCAATCTTGCAAGATACAAGATAAGAAAACTCACTGCAAATCGAGTAATTTGAGTAATATTCATAACAAAGCGTGGAACTTTACGAGGAACAGATGATGGTGCTTTAGCCCCCTTGCATTCTCCAAGTTTTGCTATCTTAGTTTCACTTGATTTAGGTCCACTTTTTCCAAACAAACCTATTAACACAAAAAACTTACATTAATAAAGAGGCAAAATCATGTGTACAAAAAATAATTTATCAAAAACTAACCCTGCGATCGAGTTATGCGAGGCTCAATGTTTGAATCTTTCTGCTTGCAACCAGTACTAGGCCTACTACCAATAAAATCTTCTTCTGTTTCTTGCTCCTCCTTCACATGAATGCTAAGCTTATTCTCTAAACCTCTACCTTCTTTCTTCAATCCATTATTCTTCAATCCATTATTACCATACAATTCAACTTTGAATTCAGAACTCCCATCATACTTAAAAATTAAGAAATCTCCATCAACTAAAGAATGATAATAAGCAAACTCTTTCCACCCATCTTTAATAACCCAGTCCCCTTCTCTTTTCACCAACCCCACTTGCCAAATCTTTGCATTCCCATCTTTAAGTGTAGCATTCTTCGGTAAAGCTTCATTCTTTCCATTAAATTGTATACCAAACGCAGGTGGTAAACTCTGCAAATATTGAGAAAGATTCAATTTTGATCAATACCCAATTGAGAAAACAAAAAACCCAGTTGAGAAGCATAGAGAAAGAGGGAAAGTACCAGCTGGCGGGAACTGAAATCTGAAAGGTAGACTTTGAAGAATTCGTTGGAGAAAGAAACGTTTCTTTTAGGTTTCACCATTGTTTCTTTTCTTCTTCTTCTTCTTTTTTCCCTAGTTGAAATAAATAAAAAAACCCTCGGCAGTAATTCATATCTACAGCATCACCATCCTCGCTAGAGTTTCTTCTAAAATTAAGGAGAAAATTATATATTTAATTAATTTGTTTTCTATTTCCTCAATAGAGTTGATTGTATTTTTTTTAATCTCTAAATTGCCCTTTTAAATTACTCTTTCCATTCTGTTTGTAGATGGTGAAATTATAAAATATGACTAGAAAGGAAGGATATTGTAGTGAAAAAATAATTAATTAAACCAATCCAAGGGCTAAGATATTTTTATTTATTATTCTGATGAAAATTGTTATCAATTAAAAAGTCATTTAAACAGTAAAAAAATAATGGTAATTGTGATACCAATACAATTTAGATAATCTTGTTGAATGCCAATTAAGCTTCTTCTTTTTTACTGCAATTTCATCGTTCATAGATTTCCATGAGAATATAATATTTCATATCTGAATTTATCAAGCTACATGGAGAATACACTTTCATGCTGAATTTATTATTTAAATAAATAATAATAATAATAATAATTTTAATTGATATACATAATTTTTTTTAAAAATAGTTGCAGTAAAAATGTATTTGAAAGTACTTCTGCTTTTGAGTATTTTTAGTTTGAAAAATATATTAAATTGATATTTTTTTAATACATTATAATGATTTTGAACTTTTGATATACTAATATAAATAATTTTTAATATACTTTAAAGTGAAAAGCTATTTTTAAAAAACCATATCTCATAATCCTAAATACACAACCCCCCAAAAGAAAAAGTCAAAGGTAAAAATCTTATTTTTATCATAATTTAAAAAAAATTGCTAAAAAATCAATCAATAGATATCATAATATTATTTATTAAAATTTCATCAAAATTTCAAAAATATTACAAAAACTAATTTATTTAATTAATATTTGTGGTATGAATTTTACAACGTACTGTATATTTTCCATATTAAATTAAATAAATTAACAAAAATAAAATGTTTGAAATTAATTATAGACTTTAACATTCAGGGTATAAAATTGCATTGTAAAATATATTATCATATATTAAAGATACAAAATAAAAATAAATGCACCATTAAAACGTGGATTTTAGAATAACTAGGTTTTAGCCTGAATTATAAATATTTTTCAATTTCATCTCCTATAAATTTATAATCTTTCAAATTTAGTCCTCATTCTTTTAATTGCTATTATTTTATTTAGGATAATATTTTTTTTTTCAAATTTCATCCTCCTTGGGTGTCTTTTTATCAAAATTTATCCTTATTTTTTTTGTTGCTATTTTTTTATTTTGCAAGTCTTTTTATTGATATTTTTTTCACAATTTCATCATTCAAAATTAAATCGGTTGAGAATTAAATTTTTTTATTGAACCTAAATCTAAAATTTCACAAGTTGGAAGTTTTAGGGAAGTTTTAGAGATTAGATAAGGTCTAAAAGGTTTACTCGGGTTTGCGTAGTTTTTTTTATTTTTTTAAGTCGATATTTTCTTATTTTTTATCTCTTTTTTAGTTTTGATTTTATTATTTTTTTGTGTTTGCCTTCTATTGGGTTAGCTCCGGGTTTATGACCAAGATCACTAATTTTTAAGGTTTACACAAGTTCATTTTTTTCTGTTTTAAAATTGATTTATTTCAATTTTATTTTTTAAATTTTTTTCCCTACTTTTTTTTTCTATGAGATTAACTCAATTTTATACCCATGATCATGAGGTTTTTAAATTCACCCGATTTAATATGAATTTTTTTAAAATTGTTTTTTCAAAAAATAAAAGTTTCACCTTATTTTTTATCATTTTGTTTTGTTTTGTTTTGTTATTGTTTATGGTTTGGTTTATATTAGGCTAGCCCCTTATTTTTTTTTCAACTTTACCTCTATTATTTTTTTAATCTATAAATAGTCTATTGAATTATAAATATTTTTCAATTTCATCCTCCTATGAATTTATAATCTTTCAAATTTGGTTTTTATTTTTTTAATTGTTATTATTTTGTTTAGAATCATTTTTATTTTATTTTTCAAATTTCATCATCCTGTGGTTTTTTCCTATTAAAATTTATTCTCATTCTTTTTGTTGCTATTTTCTTGCTTTTGCAAGGCTTTTTATTAATATCTTTTTCACGATTTCATCATTCAAAATTAAATTAATTAAGAATTAAAATTTTTAATTGAACCTTGATCTAAGATTTCACAAATTGCATATTTTTAAAATTAGACCAGGTCTAAAAGGTTCGTTCAAGTTTACTTGTTTTTTTTCTCTTTATTGCTAATTTTTTTTTTAGTTTTCATTTATTATTTTTTATGTTCGACTTCTACTGGGTTAACTTTGGGTTTGCTATTAGGATTATTGATTTCAAAGGTTTACACGGATTCATTTTTTTCTGTTTTAAAATTGATTTATTTCAATTTTATTCTTCAAACTTTTTCATCTATAATGGTGAGGATTTTGAGTTCACCCAATTCAATATCTATTTTTTTAAAATTATGTTTTTTTAAATAATCACTTTATAAAATTAAGTTATTTGATAATAACAACAGATTCAGATTTAGTTTTTTTTAGTTTATTTTTTTAATGCATTTTTTTTTACATTCTTTAAATTAGTAATTCGAGATTTGAATTTTTTTATTTGAATAATGTTTTTAATATTGAAATTATTTTTTACCTTGCTCGCGACGGAACGATAGCAACAAATCAAGTATTTTATAAATGACCTAAGAGAATGGGCCTGGTCTATATTTTGTTTTCCTATACAGACAGTTCCAGTCCATTAAAATTGGCTAGCTAGGGTTTTATTAGCTCCAAAGATCTCTCCAAGACATTTTGCACGCTCTCTAGCCGTTACCTTCTCTTCTCCAAGTTCCTCCATTTTTGTTCTTTGGTGGGTTTTCTTTCGATTCAACAGCTTAGATTTGAGTTCAAGCATGGGTTCTCTCTTCTTCTTCTTTTAGCTTTAATGTTTTTTTTTTCCTGTTGAATTTGCAGGACAAAACTCTGAAGAGGGTTGCTTTAAGAGGTTTCAATCATGAGGTATGCCTCAAAATCTTAGTTGTTTTCTTTTCATGTCATTTTGAAGGTTTCTTGATTTTTTCATGTTTTGGAAGTCATTTCATTATCACTGTTTTGTTTTCATGGATTGCAAGGAAATATGATGTGGGGTTATGGGTTCTTGGTTTTTGAAGAATTTTAGTATAATTTGAAAGGTTCTTTTGTTCATCTATATATTAAAATGGGAAATTTGTTTGGTTAGTTTTATATAATTGCTTTGTTTTTATATAATAAACTGAAGTTTTGATAATTTTCTGCCTGAACTTGGTCCCGATTGCTTTTACTTGACTGATTTCTCGGTTATGAAGCGTAAACTAGATTAAAAAAAATCACCTGAAACATCATTGGTTGAGCCAGGGAGTGATTGGTGTTACATTTCATGATATGAATGTTGTATACTTTGCTACTGCAGTAAGCTTGCAGGGGATACAATTCGCGAAGCTGTTACAACTATAAAAAATGGTGTGAATGAGAAGCCCCGCAAGTTCGTCCAGACCATCGAACTACAGATTGGATTGAAAAACTATGACCCCCAGAAGGACAAGAGGTTCAGCGGCTCTGTTAAGTTGCCGCACATACCGCGTCCCAAAATGAAGGTCTGCATGCTTGGAGATGCTCAGCATGTGGAGGAGGTAATTGTTCATTCCATTCATAATTATACATAGATTACAAGAAGTTTTTTAATCATTGATGAGGTTTCAGTTTTGGTTTCTATTTAATGTTCTCTGTTTTTTCTGCCAAAATAGCATATTTGACTTGTTCGTTTTCAAATCATGTTTCCTATACCACGATAATCAGATGATTGTAGTTATGTCTTGTGCCTGCGAGATGTATTACTGGGGCCATTAAATGCTTTCTACGAACTTTGAGTCTGAATTTTTATCACTTGTAATGGAATTTTTAATAGGATTAACTGTTTAATTTATATTTGCAGGCAACTTCCATAGGTTTGCAATGGATGGATGTTGAAGCATTGAAGAAGCTGAACAAGAACAAGAAATTGGTTAAGAAGCTTTCCAAGCAGTACCATGCCTTTTTGGCATCAGAGTCTGTCATCAAGCAGATTCCTCGTCTTTTAGGCCCTGGTCTCAACAAGGCAGGCAAGTTTATTAAGAGTATTCACCGTCTTTTGGATATGGTAGTTTCTCATGGTTTCTGCCGATTTATATGTGAATGCAGGAAAGTTTCCTACCCTCGTGACTCACCAAGAGTCACTGGAGTCTAAAGTTAATGAGATCAAAGCAACCGTGAAGTTTCAATTAAAGAAAGTCCTTTGCATGGGTGTTGCTGTTGGTAACTGCGACATGGAGGATAAGCAGATCTTCCAGAATGTTCAAATGTCTGTGAACTTCCTGGTCTCATTGTTGAAGAAAAACTGGCAAAATGTGAGTTTGTTCTTTTTAAACTTGTTGCGACTTCTTTCTAGCACCGTTGACTGTTTTCTGAACCTATTTTATGTCTTTTGCTGTAAATCAGGTGAAGTCGCTGCACCTAAAGAGTACCATGGGTACTCCAGTCCGCCTCTATTAAGCTAGTTCTAAACTACCGCTATGTTTTTGGAATGCTTAGAAATGTCACCCCTTTTCCTTAAATAACTATATTGTTTTTTGAGAGATGAAATTATGTTCATGGATTTGTTCTTAATTTTTTTTTTAATGCTTAACCCTTAAATCAGACCTTTTATGTTGGATAGCATTGCTTCCCTTGAAATGTTTTATGCTGTGGGAAAGCCAACTGCAGAAAGAAAAGCGCAAGTGTCAAACTTGCCTGAGATGAATCTGCCTTTGCTTTATATATAGATGATTAAATAGGTAACTTATTTCTTAATTTCAACGGTGGTTTTTGGGTCAAGCGTCGTATGTCTTAAAAATCAGCCGAAATAAGTTGTCTCTAGTCAGGTAGCTTCGGATCTCCTGCAAGAACCCAGCTAGTCAGGTAGCTTCGGATCTCCTGCAAGAACCCAGCGGTGATTCTCATGTCAAAAAGATCAAGATTTTATCAAAAAACGACCTGATTTCTTACAAAAAAGTTTTGTTTCCAATCCTGCGCTAGAGTTTACTCTCAAACCAAAGAATATTCATAAAAAAGGTCCTCAGAGAATCTTGCTTCTTATCTATTGAAGCACAAGCATCATAATTATCAGATTCGGATGGTCAAGAGCCAGAAGCTCTTCTACGACATCTGAGCAAGACCTCCGAGCTCCCATCCTATTCTCAGCTATTAGATCGCTTCTTTAATCGGAGATAACAACATGGTTTTCGAGGCGGATCACTTATTTGATCTTAAGATGCTATTCATAACTTTTTGGTAGCTGTGAGAAGGATACTAGACTTGCTGCTGCATTCATGGCAGCCTTAAATATTGAACACAGGCAACAATAACCTCCTGTACAATATTTGCCATACTGTAACATGTGAAGATGGTCAATAATTACTGAGATTTGAATCCAGCTACATTAACATAAATCCTCTAAAGATCATAAAAGCAATGTCAATTGTAAATTGTGTAAAAAAAAGAGCTTTTCAACAGCATTGTTGCATCAACCTTAATCAACAATTTCTTCCTATAAACGTTTCCGCAAGCTGCACAATTAGGAGAATCTGTGCTCATTATTCTTCTCATCCTGGAGAAGATTATTGATTTGAAGGCATTCGATCGAGCTCACATTCCATATTTTCTTCGAACCTAGCTCTTTTATAGTCATTGGAAATGTGAGATCGATTGTCAAGTAAAGAATTAGCTTGCAAAGCCGAGCACAAGTAACAAAACAGTACTAGACTGTTAATGTACGCAACACCAAGATTTAACAGACCAACCATAAGGATTTTTTACAAGTCCAAATCTCATTCTGCTTAGATTGAATTAGCAGATAATATTCTATTCTCTGAAAAACCAAACGAAATAAATTTGTCTCTCAATGAAACAAAGAGTACTCGGCTAGTCTTTGTTTTGTCCATATCCCTAGCTAGTCCTATAAAAAGCCAACACCATAGCTGATTCTATTCTCTTGCTAAGTATGGAGTTAACAGACTTAATGAGGTCATTGCCTGGTTTATCTACGCATAAATTAGCATTGCAGATTGATCATGAGACTTAAGTTTGCGCAACAGACAAGGAAAGGAATCGAATCTGCAAGCCTGTGTGGAGATAATTCACTTTCGATAAAAAGAAAAATTTCTGTTTCTAGATTTGCTGCAGATTTTGACAGATAAAGAGCGGCTTTTTGAATACTGCAGAAGATCTGCATGAAAGCGTGTTTATAGCTTCTCAGTGTTGCAGGTGTGGTACATGTTACCATGATACAAAAAATCACGCCTCTTCATTTCTAGTGCATGCCTATCCAAACTTAAGGGGAAACAAAGGTAAAGTAATAGGGTTGCAGTAAAGCCAAAATAAGATGCTTGCAAGTACAATCTTCTTTCTTTTGCAACTTTCTCAGAAAGTCTTGTTGACAAGCTTTAGGAGCCAGGCACAGAAAAAGAAATTACAAGCATTACCTGGATATTATCTAGGGTTTATGTTTGTTTATTCGTTTTTTTTTTTCCCTGTAACAGTCAAAAGAAAAACTGATTAGCAACACGGTTCCACACAGAACAGGTCAAACAGTACTAGAAAGCTTGCTTGATGTAGTTTTACTCTTCCTTTCTCTTAATGGCAGATTTTGTTGTACACTTCGCAGTCCATGTAAAGTAGAAACCAGGGCTGTCTCTGGCTGCACTCTGTACCAGAGATTTCGCTTTGTCATGATACAGCAGATAATATTCTATTGCTTTGGATCAAAGATACACTATTTGCCACTCGTTTTCATTTGGAAAAGATATCTAATCTTCCTTAATTTTAGGCGAGTTCTTATTGCTTTGAAATTACGATGAAAAAATGGGCTTTTTTGGGGGGCCAACAACAAACAATCTTACTAATTTCAAAGTTTGAGAGGCAAGAAGTCACATGTTAAAGAGAGCTAGGTAAAATAACAGGAAATTACCAATGGTGTCCCACTTGCATGACATTTGTTTTCAGCAGTCCTTCCTCCATGATCACCTTCATATTCTGTTCAATAAAATATCAAGTCAAAACTTAAACAGATACATGAGAAAGCAAGCAGATTAAGAGTGTGACAGAAGCTACTTGTTTTTAAGCAAGAAAACTAGAAAGAGGAAAACAATGCAATGTGATTTATTTAACCTTCAGAATTTCTTGAACAACCTAGTTTTTCCTTCCCTTTGGTCCCCTTTCCTGTTTCTTGTGAGCCAGACGAAATGTCAATGAATTCAACGGAGGCATCATCATCTTCATGATCCTCAAGCTTATCTTCTTGATTACTCTCTGCAGCATCAGTGTTATTCCATTGATAGCCTACTTCCGTAATCGATTATGAATACAGTGAACAGGGAGTTCCCCTCGTACTCAAAAACTAGGAAATCTCCATAGTCAATAGAGTAATAAGCTATGAACATTTCCCAACCCTTCGCAAATGAAACTTCATCTTTATGTTTTAATAACTCTACCTTCCATGTTGCAGCACTTGGAACTTTAATTACTGCTGATTTTGATAAACTTTCTTCATGCTTTCTCAAAAATCTTCGAGGAATCGCCCGTAAATAACACAACAAAAAAAAAAGGAGGAGGGTGTTTTGAAGTTAGCTTCACTTGCGCACTGATTAGTACTTCAACAAAAAAACAAGTTGAAGAACAACAAGAAACAGAAGAAGGAAAGTCTATAGATTGGAAGGAAAAGAATGCTTACGATCTTCTGATTCTTCATAATATCACTAAGAATGATACGGACAAAATGTGTGTTTTTTTTTTTTGTGTGAACAATGATCCATTGTTGTCTCTCTTGCTACAAGAAGCCATGTTTTCTCAGATGCAACAAATTAAGGTAGTTTCTTCAAAGCAAGAGAAAAGGAACAGAAAGGCTCGTGTATAGTGCTAAAACTGAGTTTTTGTATGTGTGGGAGTGTTTTGAGAGCTCTGTCAATTGTATTTCATTATTCTCCGAATAGTTTTCGTTAGGCCTTATTTAGGAGATGTTGTATAACACATACTTTATCTACTGGGAAGGAAAGGGGAGAAGAACAAGGGAGAATAACAGGTATGTACAAGAAGGGAAAGATATAAGAGTATCTTCAATAGAGTGGTGAATCTATCTTCTAAGACATTTTGTGATCAAGAAAGGTCCATCCCTCAGAATTTGTGATCTTTGTATGCCTCTTCACTTAATTAAGCACAGCATACATTGGTTCCCACCAGTTTAATGCATGGTTCTATGGTAGTGGATGGGCTTTTCTTGCATGTATGTTGCTGGATCTGATCTAAATGCAATCCCGTCGAAGATCCAAATGTTCAAATGCAGTAGATTTAAGGGTGCGTGTAAAATCCCAAGCAAAATTGCACTGTCTCAGGCACAAATGCAGCCAAGCCACAACCTTTCAGACTTTTTTGACTGTCAAAATGAAACATGGCCAGGTAATGTTGTCCCAAAAAAGTGAGCTCATTTTCAGTCAAAAAGAGCTTACCTCTAAATTCTTATATACCATCGAGGCAGAGAAAAGGAAGATGAGTTTTCAGCATCTGGCAATCTAACGTAACTGTCCAAATAGTTCTGCAAAAGTGGTCCCCAAAAGACAATAAATTATATTAATGTGAATGGACAAACAAATTGTTGTCTGAAAATGGAGCATTAGCAGCTTAAGGGGTCCCATGTAATCATCACGAACAAACAATCAGCTCCAACATCAAGAGACCATCAAATACAGGACATATCTTTGCGAATATCAACAGCTCGGTACCTCCACAGGCCACATTTCTATTTCGTTTAGATGTTCAGTAATGAAATCTTTTGCCAAACTGCACAACGAGAATTTAAATACCATCGAAAACTTCCACTGTACTGAACAATAATAATGATGACAACAATACAAAACTGATCATAACAATGGAAGCCCTTTCATTAGCTAGTGAATATCAACGACAGCAATCCTTAAAAATCTAATAAAATAAAAGGAGATTTTTTCTATACACTGAACAAAATAGAATTTTGAATATCATTAGTGTAACAAACATAAAATGATCGATCAACACATCAGTGGAAACCCTTTTCCTAGCTAGTACTTTTTAAGCATGGTGCTACTACTAAAAATTGGATGCCCATTGGCAAAAGCAAACAGTCAGTATGAATGTCAAGAACATAAACAACATCAAAATCAATATCTGGAGTCTTATTCTGAATAGAGAAGTAAAATAATCTTCGGCTAGGATAACAACAAATTTCAACATAAGTTCAATTACCTTAATCAACTCAAAGACAGAGATAAATCACCTACTTTCAAATTATGAGCCGTACAAATTTCGTCCAACTAGAATGGAAGTTCTTCTATCTGAACTAAAATGTCGTCCAACTAAAATATCTCTTAGAAACCATGACTAATATATTCTGCCATGAAGAAAAGAAAGAACGTAAATGGCCAATAAAGGGAAGATATTTTTGTTCAAATTAAAGGAGGAAGAACAAAAATTGCATGGCCGTGCAGTAAAAGGGAGGCAATCCTCCTAACTTAACCACTCTGAAACATCCAATTCTTTTTAAACTAAGAAATCAGGTTAAGAGAATTTAAAATTATATAACTTGCTAAATTGTATTTAATAATAATATTAAATAGTTTTTCATTGACTTGAATAAATGTTTTTAGGTTAGAAAAAAATTATTTATGACATATAGAGTAGCGTAGGCCAGCAAACTAGCAAAAACAAATAATGATGAATTACGTGGTTTCAATGTTAATATATAGATTCAGGGGAAAAAGTAAGGGTGTCTATCTGTATATGCAACCTTCAAACATGCAACGTGTTATTATCATAATAATTAATAGATTTATACCTCAATGAACACCCATGTTTTCCTCTAAAGATCTCAGGTTCGAACTTCTTCTTTATAATAATAATTAATTAAAAAAAATTCTCCAAATGCGAATGTGGTTATATGCAACAAAAAGTATGTAAATTTGTGCCATTCCCAAAGGACATATATGCCAGCATTGCTGTCCGGTTTATTTTAAAAAAATCCCTTAACATGTGATGATCAGCGAGATGTGATGCGGGATTTCACTCGTATTATAAAGGAGAAGAAGTAAGAAAAGAAGAGAGCTAAGCCTGAGTTGCAGTGAAAGATCCAAATTCGAAGAACCTCCTCATGAAACAAACAAAAACTAGTGCTGTTAAGATTGAAAGTCTCTCACAAATTTCTTTCCCCTAAAGATAGAAAAGACCACAGATTGCATAGGCTGTTGGGTTGTATGCATGCAGTCTAACTTATGCTTAAACTTTTGGTGTCATTGCCTTCATATTTATGCTATATCAATAATTTCACATCATCTAATTTCCAAAAATAGCTTGATGGAGTAACAAAAACTAAACCTAACAAACATTTGTGTTAAACACATGTATAAAGCCTTGCTTTTAATTGATAAATAGGATTGATTTCACAGTACAGTGTTGTAGTATCTAGGTTCTTAATGCACGATGATCTCTACGCTAGAATTAAGGTGTAAAATTGATTCGCATCTTCTAAGTATGGTATTTCTATCCTCATGATCTTTCACAGCTCATTCTAACATTTTGTTATTTTCATAACAGCCACAGTTTCTGTTTTCATACTCCAGTTACCAACCATGCACAGACAACCCAGGTGTAACCAATCTCTATATACGTACTAAATATCCAGGTCTGGCTACAAAGTATTGAAGAGGGAGAGCTTCGATGTAATTAATGAATTTAATGGCAGAGAACATGATGCAACAACAATTGGTTACAAGTTTTTCTTAGAAAACTCTACTGTCACTTTGTTTCCCTGTAATTAGTCTTAGTTTTATTTTCCCAGATAGGATTTTCCTGCCCTAATCTAAAAATGAAAGGGAATGTTCGTACGAGTTAGTTTGCCAAGCTGTGTGAGTTTTGCAGTTGAGAGAAATCTAATAATAGAAACCATATGAATTCGTTGCCGGAAAAAATATGATTGGTGTTCGTTTTCCTCAATGCTCTATAAAAAGCTCCATAGAATATTATAATCATTTCATTTTCGATCCAAACAAATTTGCAGAATACAGAAGGAGGTGGAAGAAATTGACGTCCCAAGGAAAAATGGGCTTGAAAGTTAATGTCTCGGCAATCTTTTTGTTGCTATTCTTGACATCTGCTGATGTTAAAGCCGAAAACGTTGTCTTCGATGTGACAAAATATGGTGACGAGGAAGATATTAGCAAGGTAAGTATTTTGCAATACAATGTTTAATTTACCAGATTGTCTTGGTTGAGATATTTTGCATTTTCTTTTACCTCCTCAGGCCTTCAAAAGTGCATGGGAAGATGCTTGTGCATCAACAAGTCCGAGTAAAGTCTTGATTCCGAGAGGGACATACTTGTTAGGCCCAGTGATTATATCAGGGCCTTGCAAGGCTGCAATTGAGCTTCAAGTTAAAGGCAAATTACAGGCGCCGGTAGACATGAGAGAATTCGAAGGGTTTAGCAGCTGGATTACTCTCAATTATGTTGATCAGTTTACTTTGACTGGTGGTGGAACTTTTGATGGCCAAGGAAAATCGGCATCGAATCAAAACAATTGTGGAAAGGATAAACATTGCAAGCTACCCCCCGTCGTAAGTTTAATTTCTTTTATGTTATGGTGATTAGTAAATGATCGAAATGAAAAATTTAATTTCTTAATTTTGTGTTGTTTTTGTTTGCTTGATCGACCAGAGTTTGAAGTTCAATTTCATCACCAACGGAATAGTCCACGATATAACATCCACGGACAGCAAGTACTTTCATGCTCATCTCTTGGGGTGCAAAAACCTCACTTTCCAACATTTTACAATCACTGCACATGATGAGAGCCTGAACACAGATGGAATCCATATTGGACGATCAAAAGACATCAAGATTATCGATTCAGACATTGGAACGGGAGATGATTGTATTTCCCTCGGCCATGGTAGTAGACAAATTACAATCGAAGGAGTAACATGCGCACCAGGTCACGGCATCAGCATTGGAAGTTTAGGGAAATCCCAGAATGAAGAATCTGTGTCTGGAATCTTTGTTAAGAACTGCACCATCTCCAATACCCAAAATGGTGTGAGAATTAAATCTTGGCCTGCGTTATTTGGTGGCTCAGCGTCTGATATACATTTCGAAGATATTATCATGAAGAACGTCAGCAATCCTATTGTCATAGATCAAGTATACTGTCCATGGAATGAATGCAGTAGAAAGGTACTGATTAATTTGTTAATTACAGAAAGAAAGAAATCTCTCAAAACTAAGGATACTAATAGAATCTTATCATATATGGTTTTCCATTTCTTACTTACAGTCTGCATCAAAAGTAAGCATCAAGAATGTGAGCTTCAAGAATATAAGAGGCACATCTAGGACCCCCGTGGCTGTTCAGCTTTCTTGTAGCAAGGACATCCCATGCGACGAAGTGGAGGTTGCTGATATTGACCTCAAATACACCGGAAGTGAGGGTCCAGCTAAATTCCAATGCTCTAATGTTCAACCTAAATTTCATGGGAAAATAAACCCATCAAAATGTTGATGCGCAGAATATTGTGAGCAATTAAACGGGTTTAAAGATGAAAGAAAAACATACGGAATTTGTATTAAGATTGACTCATGAGCAATAATGGAAAGTAGTATATCTCTTCTTATGGGATATTACTTTCTTCTTCCTTTTTATAATTTCTGATTTAGGATTTCTAGGGTTTCTTAATAGCCTTAAAACAAAATATCCCATAAAAGGATCCCACAGTAAAGATGGCACTTGTATATTTAATGGACATGTTATGAGTAATTAATTAATTTCACATATTTTAACAGATACATCTATATATATGAAAAGAATGCAGGTATTGAAAAAAATAAATAAAGGTAAAGATTCTTGGTGAATATTAAAAAAAAAAATAGAATTAAGTAAAGACATTATATATATATATATATATATATATAAATATATAACACTCAATTTTTCATTACCTTGATATGGAATAGGTTGCATTTTTGGGTTTTCTTCGATAAAAAAAAGCCTCTCGAGAGATGGATTTATCAATCATTAAATTCCAATTTTGCTTGTGTTGATCATATATACATAAAGTATATATTTTCAATTGGTAAAGCATAAAGTTAAGATATTATAGAGTTAAATAAAAAGAAAATATCAATATATGACACAATCACATAAAATGAGGAGATGGGTTTTTATTTTTCTTTGTAATATAAACAGTTTTTTTCCAAATTAAACTTATCTTGGATATTTAGTTTATAATCTTATAATTTTTCATTTATTCTTATTACTAAAACTTTATTTTCAGGGAATCCTTTTCTTTTCTTTAAAACAATATACTTTTGAACTCTTTCATTACTTGATGAGCCATTTTAAACTCCATTATCTTCGCTCCAAATAGTCATACACTACAAGATTTAACAGTTTTACCGACGGAATTTTTCCGTCGGTGTAAGACACATATTCCGTCGGTAATTAATTTACCGACGGAATCACTGACGGAAATTATCCGACGGTGAATCTTTTGTCGGTAATTTTTTTTCCGTTGATAATAAAAAATAAATTTATCCACTC
>Ga0325402_1002054_pt1 | contig 17357 bp, 17 predicted proteins | sample PopdelMetagenome_22_FD_207212 | JGI IMG/M metagenome (GOLD analysis project Ga0325402, IMG submission 207212) | Populus deltoides microbial communities from Bellville, Georgia, United States - Xylem-PdKOR-R3 | ecosystem: Host-associated > Plants > Phyllosphere > Stem > Wood/Secondary xylem... | reverse complement strand
AGGAAAAATAAGCATAGGAGAACAAACATATTCATCATATAAACTGAAAAGAAAAGGTAAAATAAATCTCACAGTTCTTGAAATCCGAAGGTTTCCGTGTCCTTGCAACCAAGAAAAAGTGTTTAGTTTTGCATGTTTGTTGAACAACTAATCAAAAAGAAGGAAGAATGCATAATTTAGGGTTTTTTAGAGGAAGGGGGCGTTTTTCTCTTCTTGGCTGGCTGCCCCCCTTCTCTTCTCTCATTCTTTTTATATCTTAGGAAACCCTAGGTCTCTATTTTACAAAATAGTCCTCCATTAAGTAGACTGTTTATATTTAAGTACTTTAATAACTATTTTCCTAAAAAAGAAGAAATAGCCTTGCATGAAATCTTCAAGATTTGACTTAGAGGAGCTAAATTGCTAAAATAAAAACTTGGATATCGGTTTAGATGCTTCAGAACGTAATTTGGACTCGTTTCTTCACGAAACCTGTTTGCTGGCAGAATTCAGATGTCATCTTTGCAAAATCATATCTCCCTCATATGACATCAGGTTTCGCTGAAATTTGAAGCATTTATAGAAATTTGAGTCATGAATCCAAAAAAATTGAGTTTGCATCAATTGGACTTCTGTAGCTCCAGATATTCAAGTTGGAATAGCTGAAGGTCAACACTGGCAGATTGTGAGATTTGACTTTGAAGGCTACGATTTCCATGCTCTTCCTTATTTTATTTTCTTGCCTTAGATATCCAGAAAGGTATGGATGCTAGATTTTTAATGTCATTGGAATCACTTCATTTCAACCTCCAGAGCTCACGCTCTGCACAAAACATCGACTGAAGGTCAAATCTGTCAATTATCTCTAATTTACTCATTTTTGTATCTTTCATCCAAAAATGCTTTCAAAATATAAAACAAAGAATATCAAGGCATTTTATATATAAAACATAGACAAAAAACTAGTTAAATGTGGGTGAAACTATTGAATAATATGGTTGCATTATTTGGGGCTTGTGATGACCCTGTATTTATACAATTATAATATAAAATTTAATTACTATTTCACCCATTAACTTATTATTCAATATCATTCTTAAAACTACTTTTAACACAAGTAATACAAATCAATTCATTAAATTATTAATCACATTTTCAGATATCCAACATTAATTATTTCATTTCAACAACATTTTCTTGTACATGTCAAAACTTTAGAAATTCATTTAATCATCAATATTCAAGCTATCTTCTTTCGGATACAAATTAATCCAGCAATGTTACTGAAACATTACCCAATCATTTAATATGTCAACAAAAATCATTTAATTATAAGAATAACATTCCAAACAACCCATTTCATAAATTTAAAGTTCTTCACAACACTAATATGCTCATCATCTATAAATCACATGTTCAATCAAATTAAACTTTTTAATTGATTTTCTTACCTTAAATGGATGATAAATCAAGTGAACATTATAAGAACAACACAAGTCTTCTTCAATCTCTTCAATAACCTAACTCTCAAAACCACACAAATACCCCCATTTTCAACTTGTATTGGCTCTTTTAATCACTCTAAGTTAGCTTTTTGTTGAACATTTCATCAGGAATGAAGAAAGAAATAAAAGAACCCTAATCCTCTTCTTTTTTTTTCTTGTGGTCAACTGCCCTAGAGAGAAAAAAAGTATTTATAGTGTCGTTTTAATGTTATTTGCACATTAACCCTTACCCCTCACCCTTTTTGTTCTTTGTACATTAGCCACTAATGTTTTATCATTTGTACATTGATCCTCACCCTTTTTTATCATTTGTACATTGATAACTAATCTTTTATTATTTGTACATTGGCCTTTTTATTGGTCTTACATTTTTATTTTGTTGCACTAAGCTTTCCTTTCTAGCACTTTAGTGCTATATTCACCTATTTTATTTATCTTTACATTGTTCACATTTTCTCTAATGTAATTAAACCATTTAATCATTGGTTTAATTTTAATTATTTTTTTTACTAGGATGTTACATTTTCCCCTTCTTAATGAAAATTTCGTCCTCAAAATTTGAACCTGTACCTAAATTTACAAATTGGGATACCTCCTCCTTATCTCTTGTTCTCTTTTCTAGGTCTCTTCCACGATGTGGAAGCTTCTCCGTAATACTTTTATCATAAGGATATTTCTATTTCTAAACTCTTTTTCACTTTGATCTAACACCCCCATTGGTTTTACTTCCAGAGTTAGGTCTTCCTTAACTTCTAAAGGAAACCGGGGTAGTACTTGAGAAAGATCTACTTCGGCTTTTCATAGTAGTGAGACATAAAATACATCATGAATCTAGGTCAATTATAGGGGTAAAGCTAGTTTATATGCTACAAGTCCAATTCTCTTCTCAACTTCGAAAGGTTCGATGTATTTCGGTACTAGCTTTCCTTTCATGCCAAAAAGCAGCATGTGTTTCCACGGTGCGACTTTTAAAAAACACTGTCTTCTATTGAACTCAAGAGGTCTCCTTCTATTATCTACATAACTCTTCTGCCTATCTTGACCACTAATAAAATTCTTACTAATATCTGTATATCTCATAACTTCCTAGATGTATAACAAACTTGGATTTATGAACATCATTCATCACTTAAACTTTAAGGGGATAATTCCTATAAGACATACATGACCTTATTAAGTTAGTTCGTATTTCAATCTCCATACTTGTTATCATTTGCCATCGTTTATTATGTCAATATACCAATTTATAATGATTCAACATTTGACATCATTAACTCATTTTCCGTTTACTTACTAATCACATAAACTAGTATTTGATGTAATCATTAGATCGAAACAATTTATATTTGTTTCTGGAAAGTTTAATCGAGCACTTCATCCATCATTTATAACATGCATATTTATATATAAAAGAAAATTTACTATTTTATTTGTTTTTAGAATTTATTACAGCAATTTCATATAGCCCTGTCCATAATCCTGACCACAAGCCTTAACCAACATTAAGAAATCATTTAATGATGGTCTATTGACAATATTTTTCATTATGTCATTTTAAGTTTCAATTACAATACCTTCCTTTGACTTAACACATTCTCATACTATCTTTGTATTACATTAAGCCATATGTATCATGTTCCTCTTCAAAATAGCCTTAGGCTTATCAATCAATTTGTTAGGATTTTAGCAAATGCTTTTACATCTCGATCATTCCATTCCTTTTTAACTTCATAATTTCCTCTTTGATAATTCCACAAGAATTGTATTGTGATATAATGAACATAATTATATAAAACACCAACATTTATGCCATTTTCTTTACTTTCACTTTCACTAGTTTCATCATTTCCATTCATCTTCATGATACCTTCTTTAATCATAAATTGGTTTAACTCCATTCAAACGAAAGACATATATATAACAACTCCATCCATAACTTGCAGATCTTTTATTTCATAATTCAACCATTAATATCCAAATATCTTGACAACTCTTCAGCTTAAATTATAGTAATAACACATTTTAATTTAACTATTCAATACATTAAATGACTAGGTATACATATTTACATCAAGACTTTCCGACCAAGTCTCATTTCAATTTCATCAACCATCAATTAAGTTTTTCACCTACAATATTTTCCTTGTTTAATCTTGCTAAAAACCATTATTCATGAAATATAAAAATTCTTCTCATTTATAAGACTATTATCCACCTTCCATTCTAAAATCATGTACCTTAATAATTAGATTTTAATAAACAAAAAAAAAATTGAAGGAGTCTCTTTCTAATTATTCTTGTTATCTTTTGCAGCCATACACATGAACAAATGACTGATGTCGATATCATTCACCATAATATCATTAATATTCTTTCCTGCAGACACTAATTGTTATTGATATCATTAGTACCCAATTACTCGAATACCAATCAATGCTAATACCATTCATCATGACGCCTTTAATATATTACACAATTCGTTGTTAATTTAACTAATTAACAAAATAGATAAATTGAATATTGAGCATCTACCTCTCTTCTAATTGTTCTAAGAGTCCTTAAATTAGTTTATCACTTAACACCCTTATCACTCATACCCTATATGCAACGTAAACATACATACACATATCCATGTTTTCATCCACTCATCACACACTCCTTTTATTGGTTTTATCACACCATTTTCTAATAATTAACATCATTCATTTCTACACATTAAAATATTCCTTGTAATTTCTCATGTTTTAACTTACTAAAATATCTCTTACTTTCTCCCTATATAAAAATATGGATATTTCATTCAAATCATATTTTGAACCATTTTCATATCCTTGTAATGTCCTTTCCATTTTTTTCTCTTTCAACCAAATTAATTACTACCATGTCCTTTAATATTCCTTTTGATTTCTTTATAAACATTCTATGTATTCATGCTAGCTTGGCATTCCTCGTCTATCTTTATTTATTATATCCTTATCAACATCATTGATGTTCAATATTATTAAGGTGGATTTAAACTCACTTATTTATATTCACTTTTCCCAATTACATGTATGTACATTTATTTAATATGTAAACCCTCTAGGCAAAAAATAATAAATTGACTAGTTTTATGTAAGACAAAATAAATTTGTAACTCTCCATCGGGTTATTAGAAAATTTTAAAAATTTACATGGAGCCTTCTAATATGATGCCTTAGCTTGGGTTAAAATTTCAGAGTTTTGGGAGAAATTCAGAAATTTGACAAAAAATCATAATTTAACCACTTTTACGTTACTGGACGTAATTTTCAACCCAACCATTAGATTGACCTGAAATTTTATGAGGGACCTTAAAATATATTGAATAAAATATGGTTAAAATTTTATGGTAGAGGACGATGCTAAGATAGCTAGGCGATGGTTATAAAAGATAGAGAGGTCTATGGATTAGATAACAATACCAACAGAGCTTTGAGTGAATTGTGCTACTCAATTGTTATCGGACAGAGCCCAGACATGGTGGGATATTGTTAAAGAGAGATGGGCTGCTAAGACGCTTAGATGGAGAGATTTCAGGATAGAGTTTGAGAACCAATATTATTCCTGTCAGCATTGGAGGATTAAATAAAATGAGTTATTAGCTCTTACATAGGGAGATATGACAATATTGGAATATGAGAGGTGGTTTCAGGACCTCTCTATATTTACTTATGTTTATTTATCTACTAAGCAGCATCAGATTGAAAGACTCCAAGATGGACTCCAACAGGAGCTGAGGATGGGATTGGTTGTTTTATAGTTTCCGACAGTAAAGGATTTTATAAAGGCCGTTCAGTCTTAGAGGTTGTGGAAGCTGCAGGGTGGCGAGAAGGTGATGGACAAGGTACTATGGGAGTAGAAAAGTGTAAGGAGCCTGCATCATTTACAAGAAGACCTCCTTTTCCAAAAAAGGGAAAAGAGGACAATTTGGTTAGTTCAGAAAGAAGGGAGGAAATCTTGGATCAAGGGGTATATTGGGTAGACTTATGCAGAGCTCATAGGGAGGGTGGTCACTCCCACATACTAGTTTTCTAGGAGGAGTCACAGAGGGTTCTAGGATGATTACTTATCCCCTGTGTGTGAGATACGAGCGTAGACATCCTGAAGATTGCTCGGCTACATCTGACATATGTTATATATACAAACATGAGCATAGATGGAGGGATTGCCCCTATCTAGATGCTGCATGTTATCATTGTGGAGAGCCTGAGCATTGTAAGAGGGAGTGTCCATAGAGGATTATAGGGAAGAATTAGAGATAGGGTTTTTCAGTACAAAGTCAGCAGCAGTTTGTGACCGTGCACAATCCAGGTAGACTTGCTCAGTTTGGTACTAGTGCCATTCAAGGCCAACCTCGAGTACAGGGAGGGGGAGCTTAGGGGGGAGTTTTTTGTATGACTTAGGAGGATATGCGAGTTCAAATGATATTATTGCATGTATTTTATTATTAGAATCTCAGCATGTATATGCATTGATTGATCCTAATGCTACCCATTCCTCTATAGCTAGAAAATGAGAAGATAAATTGAAAGTGCAACCTAAGTGTGAAAAAAGGGTAGTAATTAGTACACCTCTAGGGGAAATTGTACTTATTGAGTATGTTTACAAGGGTTATCGAGTAAAAATAGGAGATGTCGAAATGAGGGTAGATTTATTACCACTAGACTTATATGAGTAAATGGAAGGGTTGATGAATCTGGACAGATTCGTCTCCTGACTTTTGAAGAGAATTCGAGTAGAATGATGAGGGAATTAGGATCATGTTTCTTCATAGTAATTGTAGTTTTGGATGTTATAGAACTCTATTTCAACCGAGATTGGTCATGACAGACCCTGTAGGGCAGTATGTATGGTTTGTTAATAAGCAATTTTGACTGTTTTAGAAGTAGAACTGGGTTCTCCTTCATTCAGAGAACTTGTAGCCTCGTGTCTTATCTTTCCAATGAGACCAATATCGCTTCAAATGGAGTTCTATAATTTTAGATATAGTTAACAATATGAGGAGAGGTCGGACAGTAACAGTTGAATATCAAGATAGTAACAATTGGACAATAACAGTACAATGTTTATTGATGAGCAATTTTGACTGTTTTAGAGGCAGAACTGGGTTCTCCTTCCTGCAGAGAACTTGTAGCCTCGTGTCTTAGCTTTATAATGAGACCAATCTCACTTGAAATAGAGTTCTATAACTCTAGATATAGTTAAAAATCTAAGAAGAGACCGGACAGTAATAGTTCAAGGTTTAGACAATAACAGTTCAAATATTAAGAAATGACTAAAAGAAAGACTTATTGGCTGTTGATTTGGTTATTATAAAACATATCATTAAGTGAGGAAAATTTATGAGATAAACCTGTGATTTGCAGAAGGGACCACAGGCGTGGTGCAACAACAGCAGCAGGGGAGCACGAGTAGAGCTTCTATTGCAGGTAGGTGATCCTCACCTAAGTATTTTAGTTAAATTTAAGAATTTAATATGTTAATAATGTGAGATGTAAATGTGCAACGTTGGATATTATGTGAAATGATGGAAGTTGGTGTAATGATGTTATTTCGGATAATATTCTGAATGCATATGTGTGTTCGAGGGGAACTACCCTTGTGTGCATTACCAACTGATGGGAGTAACACTAACAAAGAAAATATGAGAAGTGTAATATGTGTTTCGACTAGCATATATTTACTTGGTGCCTCATATGTGCCTGTAGTGTTCCAATTTTAAGCATTTTCAGCTAGCAAGTCTAGGTACTCCATTGCTTCATTAGGGTCTTTATCTTCAAAAGTTCCATTGCACATCAATTCTACCATTTGTCTATCTTTAGGTGTTCACCCTTCATAAAAATATGAAATCAATCTCCATGTTTCAAAACCATAATGAGGGAAAGTATTAAGCAAGTCTCGATACCTATTCCGACATTGGTAAAATGTTTTTCCTGGTTTTTGAGTGCAAGTGGTGATTTGTCTTTTGAAAAAGTTTGTTCTATGAGAATGGAAAAACTTCTTTAAAAATTGTTGTTGCATTTCATCCCAAGCACGAATGAATCATGACCTAAGATTTTGTAGCCATGTTTTAACTTTATCTTTTAATGAAAAAGGAAAAAGCTTTAATCTGATGGTGTTCATGCTACAGTTTAAGTCATTATAGGTGTTACAGACCTCCTCAAATTCTTTCAAATGCAAGTATGGATTTTATAGATCCAAGCCATGAAAAGAAGGTAAAAGTTGAATAATGTCTAGCTTAAAGTTAAAATGAGATGTATCAGGGGGAAAAACTATGCATGAGGGTGCACTTGTTCTTATGAGATTCATGTGGTCTCTAAGTGTTCTAACACGGTTATTCTCATTATTCTCATTATGAAGCGACTGGTTATCTTTTTCGGCCATATTTTCTGAAAATGATGAGGATACCCTACAAAGTTTACCGCTTAATGTACGTGACCAAACTCTCATGCACGTGTAGGATGAGAATAAATGGAATAAAAGAAACAAAATAAAAGAAAATAAAAGAAATAAAAGTTAGATAAAATGAGAAGTGAAAAGAGAAAATAAAATAAATATTATAATTTATACAAGAATTTATCTCCCCGGAAATGGTGCTAAAAACATGACACGACCAAAAGATTGATGTCTTATCCCAAGTGCAGGAGTGTTGAAATAATAAATAACCCAATAAGACTGGAGTCGAACCACATGGAGGTGAACTATATAGAATTATAAATAAAAGAAAAGATTGAAGAGAGCTTTGAGATGTGATAATGATGTAAGGATTTAAACAAAGATAAAACAATTGTCAAGGTTAAAGGATCCACTAATGGTATTTCAAATAAATATAGTATAAACTCTTTTTATTATTTGACTAGAAACCACACACAAAAGAGGTTGCACTCGGATTATAAATTGTTAACATGATTACATTAATTATCTTATTCGAGTAATGCCAATACTTGTAAATATTATCAGGTATTCATGGTGATAACTTATGTTAACAACAAATGAAGTTTCTTTCATAGCACATGTTTCGATTTACCATATAGTTGGGTTATAAAAGTACCAAGTATTTGTTGTACTAAGGGTTGTTCAACACAAATCTGGATTAACCATTTAACAAGCAATGTATTTAGATTGAGTAAGATGTTAAATATAAAACATGTTAGTATCAAACATTAAAGTTCATGTTGAGTTTATACTATACATATCTTACACCATTAGTAAAGTCTAAGCATTATAAAAATATAAAGAGAGAGAGTAAGAACATGATCTTGATCTGAAAACCAAGATGCCTAAATGCATGGCAAATGCATGGCAAATGCCTCCTTTTATAGGCCAAAATTTAGAACTATTGATTTGATGACTAATTGTTGAGTGGGTGGCCACCTCTTGACTTGGTAACACTCCTTATCTTCTTGTCTATAGAAAACATCATTGCTAACATCAGAATTTAAATAGATAGTCTTTATGAAAGTTCTGGGAAATTGTCTCAACTTTCTAACAAAATAAGAATCGGTGCATTTGGACTTCTAAAACTCGAGATATAGGCTGAACACTGAACAATGTCTGGGTTGCAGGACAAATTCTGACTTCTCCGTTGTTGCTACCATTTGAACTTGCAAATGGCACTTTTAAACCTTGGACTCTTCATGAAAGTTTTAAGCTTATGTCTTAGCTTTCCATATATATAAACCAGACCTAAATCCAAATTCTACAGCTCCAGTTATGATCCAATAATAGAATGGTGTTCCAGTTTGGACTAAACCAGCATCTCTTTTTTAAGCTTAGCCCTCTCTTTGTCTTCTTAATTTCAGTAGTTAAACTCGTCAATCAATCCTTTAATTTATGTGATAGGCCTGCATTTAAGATGAACATTTCCTATAAATTAAAGGTATCTTATATTATTATTAGACATGTTATTATAAAACATGCTCTATTTAAGGAGTTATTAATACTTTAAGTACAAAATGATGATATAAAACCTTGATAAAAAAACACTTTCAAGTACTAATCAATTATCCTCTCGAATGAGGATTATTGGGAATAATATACGTGGAAAGGACAAGGAATTGTTGTTCTTTATCGGTAAAAGAGGGGGGAAATGAGAGTCGCCATCTAGTATTTTAGTCAATACAAACCCTAACTGGTCTCAAAGTCTGGGTAAGGAGACTAAGTGCATAAAGAAAATGTATTAATATCCCTAATATGTCTTACTTGAGGTAAGCTACTTTATTTATTTATCTGATCTAAACTAAGGTAATGTTGTTTTTTCTAATTGTTAGTCTATCTAGGGTTTAAGAAAAGTTCTTCTCAATAAAGAGGTCCTTATCTTATTATGTTAAAACATAACTATTCTAATGCAAAAACATAAAAAATAAAATGAACTGTCTTTTTTATTTGATATTAGGAGTATGTATTACGTATAAGTTCATAATCTTGTATATTAAAACAACCAAAATATATTTTTTTGGGTGTTTTTTGAAATGTAGGTCAAGTTCTAATGGATAAATAAACTAGTTATGATAGCCTTTGACTGATTCTTGTATATCTTTTTAAAGCATGATAAAAATGTGATGTGTGTGTGTGTGTTGTGTGTGTGTCTATATATATATATATAAAAAAAAATATGCATGAAAATTTTAAAATTTGGCCATATGCAAGGAAAAAAAAGAAATATGTTTTATTTTTTAATTTTTTAGGCTTTGTTTGGAAAAAAAAATTCATTTCTCCTTATAATAAAACTACCCAAATAAGCCTAAAAGGTGTTTGTCAAACACTCTTAAACCAAAACAACCTTTTACAAAAACATGGCAAACAAACAGAGTCTTAAACGTTTAACCCAATTTTTACCCGACTGGGGTTGACCTGATCGGTTTGGCAATAAATTTTTTGGTTCGACCATAAACTAAACAAAAAATCTAATTTGACCCGAAAACAAAACTAAAGTAAAAAATAGATTAAACACCAAAAAACTAAAAAAATTCTTGAACAAAATGGATCAAAAAAAAAAAAATGAAGCACTCGAAGAATACGGAGAACACCAAAACTTAAACCTAACAATGTGAAACCCAAATCAAACTAGATACAATCAAAACAAATGCACATACATGTTGAAAATCATGCAAGGATTAATAATATAGCATCCATTCACTTCAATTATCACTTATACATTATGATTTTGTCAAAATGAACCAAAACCCTAGGAATAAAATCCATCAAAAATTTATTATTGATACAAATAAGCCCAAGATTATTTACTAATCAAGCATAAATAAGGGTTATGTGAAAAGAAATAGACCAAAACTAGTCTGAATCAAGGGTCTAAGACAATGTTCTTCCTAAGAATATGAAGAACATGCCTAAACCTAACCTAGCAATATGAAATCCAAATTAAACTAGATATGGTCAAACAAAAGGCACATACATGTTAGAGATCAATAATTTAGTATTCATTCACTTCAATTATCTAAAAATAGACACAATTTTGTCAAAATAAGTTTCAATTCAAAACCAAAATCCTAGGATTAATTTCCATAAAAACAACTTGTTATTGATGCAAATAAACCCTAAATTATTGACTTATCAAGTTGCCTGAAAGGTTTAGTGCAAAGAAATGGACCCAAACTAGTTCGAAGCATAGGTCTAAGGTAATGTTCTTCCTTAGAACTCGAAGAACATGCCCGAAAACCCAACTATTGCCAAGCCCTAGAAATGGGCATTTTTGGCTTTAGAAACATGCTTTGTTTATACCAATATGTCACATTATCATATATATATATATATATATATATATGTTTAAATATAAAAACACTAACAAATAACATCATTATATATCATTTTGGTTATGAACAGACCTAACACAATTAGGAAGAACATCCTTGCTTAAACATGCATTGCTTAAATTAAATAAAAAAACTAAAACAACACTATATATAATAAAAAAAACTTAAACAATAACATTATTATATCAAAAACATCAAAAAACTTTAGCAAATAAAAAAATAGTATTAAAGAGGTGAATACAACTTTATTTGTTGAACATTACAAACCTTTTTTCTATACTTATAAACATAAATATAAAACAAAAACAATAAAAAAAAACACCTCAAGCATACCGCAAGAACCTACTTTTGGATCAGAAAATATAACTAGAACAACTACTCTCTCTTTTGCTTTTCTTTAGAAAGTTTTGCCTCTTACCAACCTTTATCCTTTCAAAGCTTAGAAAATCTGTGTTAGGCCTTTGAATCTTTACACTTAGGTTTATTATTAATATTTTCATACTTTTTTTCTTTCTTTTCCTCTTTCTTTGTTTTTCATCTCTCTTCTTAATGGGGTATTTATAGGTTTTTGGGAGGTCTTGAATTCATTTCTGACCTCTTGATCTTGAGGTAAGTATTGTAAACCCTTGATAAGAACCTATTTATAAGTCTTTGTGTATGAACACACGAAAAGAAGGTCGGTTCTTGCACAATTGTCTTTCAGTCATAGCTGACTGAGTTATCCATTTTTGAGGCCTCGTCGGATCAATTCTGAAGTCATTGTCATCGAAGACCATCTAAAGTTGGTAGAGGAGATTCACAACTTTCATTTGGATCCAACCTTGTGCAATTTGAAGGTCTGTAGCTCCACATTCATTTGTTTGAAGTTACTAACTCAATCAGCCAAAAATATCAAAACAGAGGCTAGTCTACTGAATGTTGTGTCAATCATATTCTTTTCATTAAGTCTGAAAGGCACGTCATTCAGGGTTTTTAATTTGGGATTGATAAATTTTGATTGAGTCCCTGTTCTTCAAAAAATTTTTAATTGTACCCACAATTACCTCTAAACTTTTAATTTCATGCAATTTCACCCATGTCAAACTCAATTGTTAGCCCTTAAGTTGACCCTCTTTCTTTTTTGTCCTTGGTTCTAAATTTGTGCATTTTGACCCTTACATTCATGTGTTTTTTTTTCAATTTGGTCATTGGTTTTGGATTTCTTTAATCAAGTCCTTAATTGCCCATCAAACTTCAATATTTATGCAATTAAGCCCCTGATTTAATCAAATTAACTCTTAAAAAATACAATTTGACCCCTAAACTTTAATTTCTTCTAATTAAAGTCTAAATTGACTTCAAAAAATCAATTTTTCTTACAATTAAACCCTTAAAAAGTTAATCAAACCTTGAAAAAATCAATTGAGTCCTTAAATATCTAATTTTGAATTTCCCTCCTCAAATTGAGTTTTTTTTTTCCCAATATGGCCTTCATCTTGTATATTTTGATCTTTTTTAACTAGTTTTCGACAATTTCTTGGATATTTTGGTATATTTTTCTTACCAAATTTTTTTTTTGTGATTTTTTTTTATGTGGGGTTCCAAAAATTAATAACAACAAAGTTCATCAACAAAAGAAACAACTTCATCATAAAAATCAATAGATAGAAAAAACACCTCCCTTAATAAGCTTGACTCTATTAGACCAAGGGTTCAATTTTTTTTATGTATCAAATAATTAATATTAAGTTATTGATGACTTTCCTTGAGAATGTGTTTTTAGGTTTATGATTAAATCAAAACTTGTGGAACATTATATCTTGAAGCACTTGAAGATTATATTAAGGATAAGATATTTATCACGATAGATTATACACTTTAAAATGGTTTTATTTATGTTATATAAATAAAACTTTGGATAAAATGTGACCTTGAAGATGCATTAGAAAGGGTTTAGGATGATTATTTTGGGATAGTTTGAGCTAGATAAGTTTTGGGCATTTAGTATACGAGATGAAAACTAGATATAATCATAGTGTTTCGTTACACAACATTTGTCCACTTTTATACATGGTCTTTATTTTGAGGACATGTGTAATGCCCCACACTTTCATATGTGTGTATAGTTACTTTCCCATGATTTGGTACGTAAAAATACTGGTAAATTTTTTTTTCCAGTTCTCATATAAAAGTCTACTGAAATTTCCACCGAAATTTTGACAGAGTCTCCTCTATACCGAAAGGTCCCAAATTATCGACATATGCCCTATTTACACTTCTAATATCTTACATCTCATAACTGAATCACGACCCAATCAACCTGGGTCTCAATCCCACAAACATCATCATCATCATCATCATCATCACAACCACAACATATATAACATACATTGAACAACAAATATCATTATAGGGGAATAAATGGGATAACCACGCATACATGAACCATGATTATATGAATTTCAAAATTAAGTTCATCTATTCAAGTTTAAACATCAATTATACAAATTAAGTTATATAAAGTTGTAATATTACAAAATACAAGGGTATACTCCCTATAACCTAGAGTACAAAAAGTGAACATAAGCTAGGATCTACTCCTGTCGTGCATGCGATAGTCTTGGAACAAAATACATATGTTTGAAACATGAAAATCACAACAATATAGCAACATAAATATCCAATAATTCAAAAAGACAAACATGCATTCATATTTTATTCACTTCTCCCTTCTGGTTTTCATTAGAAACTCTTTCTCTAATTACTAAAAATCATTTCATCTTCTATTATCAACCTCCATTCAAGATTTCATAAGCTTTGATAAATATTGGAATGAATATGAGTATCTTGCGTGCACTAATGTGTATCAACTAGTTATGATATAATTGGAATTGATACGAGTACTTTACGTACATTGATATGTATCAAACTTGTGATGATATTATTGGAATGAATAAAAGTACCTTGCGTACAACAATATAGATCAATTAATTAGGATAATGTTTGAATGAACATATGTACCTTACATACAATGGCATGGATCAAGTTAGTTAGGATAATGTTTGAACGAACATGAGTACCTTGCGTGCATTGTTATGTATCAAATTAATTATGTTATTATTAGAAAGGATATGATTACCTTGCATACATTTATAGGTACTGAATTAGCCATGATAACTTTGGAATAGACGTGATTATCTTACATACCTCGGTATAGATTAGGTATACATAATAACTTGGAGATTGGAGGAGAAATGATAGATAATTGGTCACTGTGGTGTTAATGGCTAAGGATATATTATGATGATACTTAGCACCATGATAAGGATGGATAAGAGCATAAATTGATACTTGGCACCGTGATAAGGATGACCAAGGTTATGTGAATGATGCTTAGTGACCGTAGTGTCGGTAACTAAGGTTGTGTGTGAATGATATTTGGCAATTATGGTAACAATGTATATGATGTTATTAAGAAAAATGAAAGGAGATCGGGACGAATGAAAGGTTGAAAAGACATTGATTAACTATCCGGGCTTGGATAACTAATGGTATCAATGAGGTTTCATTGGTACTGGTATTTCAAATGACATTGATTAGCTATCCGGGTTTAGATAGCTAATGGTATCGATGGGGTTCCATTGGTGTCGTAACCTATTTTCGGGTTATTCCCCAAATTCACCTTTTTGTTTCTTTCAAAATTAAAAAAACCAAAAAATAAAATAATAGTAAGAAGGCTTGCGTTTTGGCAAAAGCAAGAAAAATCAAAATGCAATTTTAAACAAAATCGGGAGCTTAATTGTACCCCATTATACCCAAGACTGAAGAAATAATGCAGATTCAAGGACAAATTAAATGATTATCAGATGAATTTGCTTAAAAATTAAGCCTAAGGACATATTTAGATTTTTAATAGGCCAACTTGATTTAATCTTGGGCCAAATAAAAGTTTAATTACGTTTAAGAATTAATTTGGGTCCGATTGAAGGGTTTAATTAGGTGCAAGCACGTAATTATCCTTTAAACATGTCAAATTAATTTTATTAGGGGTGTAATTGATGAAAAAAATAAGTTTGGGAGCCTAATTTTAGTTTAATTAAGAAGATTGGAATTTTATTAGTTTTGCAACATTGCATGTCTTTCATTTGTAGAGGAAATATAGGCCCACCCCTAAACACCAACCCCTACAAAGTTCTTTAAGGATTTATGTTGTCTTACCTTAAAATTCATTGTGATTTACTGCAAACTAGATACATCAAACATCTTCACCTTTTTCTAAAGTCACTCAACTAAAAATCGTAAGAATTTTATAATATCAAGTTTGTAAGCTGATGAGAAATAGATAGGTTGAGAGATAATGTCATCTTGTCATATTATCATCGGATCATATTCAACATAATAAGTGGTTGGTAAACACTGTTGAGACAAAAATATTGATGGGGAAATTGGTCTAACAAGGGTGTGGTATTGTTAATCATTTTGTTATGGAACTTTGCTATTTTGTATTTTTGTTTTGGGATTACATCTCATCTTTTTAGTTAAATATAACTTTTCTATCTCTTTGTTGTTTTGAAATCAAAAAATGTTTTTTTGTGAAAGTAATAACTTAATATTATATTGTTGTCCATGATTAGATAAATATAATGGTAGAAATGGTTGAACCCCAAGGTGTGCCATGCAAAATGCTAAGAGGCAACCCCTTTGAAACTTATAAAATTGACACTCATGACTGATCCTATAACTTTATTCAAAATGTTTTGACCATGTCAGTTTGTAAAACAACTCTTTACCAAAATAATCCTACAAAATTAAATTTGCTTTTTGATTTTAAAAATAATTTGATGTTTGTTTAAGATAGTGTTTAAACTCCCTTTTGTAAGATGGCAAATAAATCATTCAAGCAATTCTCATTTTGAGATGACCAAATAATTTTGAACCAATACATGAAGAATGGAAAACTCATGCCTCATGTAGCTACATTTTAGTTGTATGCATAATCACATGTAGTTTGATTTGCTAGTCTTTCATTCATGAAAATGTAATCCTTATGCAAAAGTTCTAAATCATCACATTGGATGAGGATAAAATTTATTGGTTCTAACCATTTGCACTTGAAATGATCAAATGTCATCTTTATTATCCTTTCACATTCTAAAAATATATCCCTTATGGTCCCCAATTGAGTCTAAATAATTTGCTCTTCATAAAAACCTTGATTAAGATCACACCCCACTGAGGAGCAAATAGAGATTCCAAAGATGAAGAGTTGATTCCATATAGGATCACATCCTACACTGGGGGGCAAACATAATTCAAATATCAAAGACTAAGGAGGTCATGAAAAAGTCAAAGAGCCCAAGAAATTCTAAATGCATGAGGGGCATGCTTAAATGAAAGACAAAAATGACCACTTCAAGGTCAAAACAAGATGAAGAAGCCCTACCAAAGTGATTAGTACTTAAAAGTGCATTTTTATCAAGGTTTTATATCATTAGAACCAAGGAAGTTAACCTTAAACATTAGAATAGAATATTGTTTTCCTCTAATAAAAGCCCCATCATCTATGTTTTCATACATTGAGCACATAAAAAGGAAGGTTTATTAATATTTTGTTTAAGAGATATTGAGCAGATATATAAACTTAATGAGAGTTTGTTTATCTGGATAGATTAATGGAAGTTGAATGATGAATGCCTTGCATTGTGGAATTTGCAAATAGTTTTTCTATTTTAATGCTTTGATTACTAGGGACTAGTAATAAGCTGGTTGAGGGGTGTGATTAGTACTTAAAAGTGCATTTTTATCAAGGTTTTATATCATCATTTTGCACTTGAAGTATCAATAACTCCTTAACTAAAGCATGTTTTATAATAACATATCTAATAATATAAGATACCTTTAATCTATGGTAAATATTCATCTTAAATGCAGGCCTATCACATAAATGAAAGAATTGATTGATGAGTTGAAGTACTGAAATTGAAAGGACAAAGAGATGGCCAAACTTAGAAAAGAGATGCTGGTGCAGTCCAAATTAGAACACTGTTCGGTAATTGGGTCATATCTGGAGCTGTAGATCTTGGATTTAGGTCCATTTTATATG
>Ga0325402_1002052_pt1 | contig 17364 bp, 5 predicted proteins | sample PopdelMetagenome_22_FD_207212 | JGI IMG/M metagenome (GOLD analysis project Ga0325402, IMG submission 207212) | Populus deltoides microbial communities from Bellville, Georgia, United States - Xylem-PdKOR-R3 | ecosystem: Host-associated > Plants > Phyllosphere > Stem > Wood/Secondary xylem... | reverse complement strand
GTTGCCACCTCATAAGTACCCGAGATAAAATCCACTGTTTTTAAGTTAGGGAAGGCTCCACCTTCGTCACCTAGTCTGCACTGCTGGCAGAAAATCTTGACTTTTCTTTGTATTTTTATTTTTATTTTTCGCATAAATTGTGGAAGACTTTCTGCAATTTCTACATAAACTATGGCAGTAATTATCCTTTACAATTTGCCTAACTAATGGCAGGGTGGGACTGTATAGAATAGATAGATGCATGTTATTCTTATTTTATTCGTCGGAAAAGCAAGTAGAAGAAAGCAAAGGCTAATTTAATAATTAGTAGCAGAAAAGCATGATGTGGTGTGGAGGTCCCGAAGAGATGGCCTGAAAGCTGACCGGTAGAGCTCGACTCCAGCCTAACTGTCAGACCACCACCACCTCTATTTCTCCTTTCCTTTCTCTCAAAGCAAACCCACTCTCTCTTGTCCTGTGTTCTCAACTTTATTTGACACTGACCAACCCAGACCCAGGCCAAATGCATCCCACCACCACCAACGAACCACCGCAAACACTCCTTGACCTAATAACAGACGTCCTCTCCCTCCTCCTCCTCTCCTCCATCACCGTCCAATCCTTCATCGGACGGTGGCAAGTTCTTCGAACAAAACTCACCTCTCTACAGTCCTCTCTTTCTTCTCTCTCCGAATCCCCTCTTTGGTCCCAAAACCCTCTTCTTCACACTCTCCTCCCTTCTCTCCTCTCCACTCTCCAACGCCTCCTCTCCCTCTCCCGCCAATGCTCCTCTACCAGCTCCTTCCCTGGCGGCAAGCTCCTCTTCCAAAGCGACCTTGACATCGCCTCCTCTTCCCTCTCCAATCACCTCCACGACCTTGATTTACTTCTCAGATCCGGAGTGCTTCACCACTGTAATGCTATTATTCTGTCTCACCCAGGTCCCGGTTCCGACAAAGAGGACTTAGTTTTTTTCATCCACGATCTTTTCACCAGATTACAAGTCGGTGGTGTGGAGTTTAAAAGGAAAGCGTTGGAGTCACTTCTTCAGATTCTTAGCACAGACAAAAAATCAGCCAGTTTAGTTGTCAAGGAAGGAAATGTTGGGTATTTGACCGGTTTGCTCGATTTTAACGATCAGCCGTTGATTCGAGAACAAGCTGTTTCGGCTGTGTCAATACTGGCTGCGTCCAACGATGAATCAAGAAAGATTATATTCGAAGAGGGTGGATTGGGACATTTGTTGAGGATTCTTGAAACAGGGTCGATGCCTTTAAAAGAAAAGGCTGCCATTGCGATTGAAGCAATCACCGGCGATCCTGACAATGGGTGGGCTATTTCAGCATATGGTGGTGTTTCGGTGCTGATTGAAGCTTGCCGTTGTGGATCACAAGCGACACAAACACACGCAGTGGGTGCGATTCGAAATGTTGCTGGAGTAGAGGACATCAAGATGGCTTTAGCAGAGGAAGGTGTTGTTCCGGTTATTATTCATTTGATTGTTTCAGGTTCAAGTGCTGCACAAGAAAAGGCAGCTAATACTATAGCAATACTAGCCTCTTCCGGGGGGTATTTTCGCGATTTGATCATACAAGAGAAGGGGTTGCAGAGATTAATGCATTTGATTCAAGATTTGTTAAGTTCAGATACAATAGAGCATGTTCTGCGTGCAATTAGCTCTCTCTCGGTCTCAGATTCCACAGCTCAGGTTCTGTCATCATCAACTGCTCTAATCATCCATCTCGGCGAGTTTATAAAACATGGAAACATGACTTTGCAGAAAATTTCAGCATCTTTACTAGCTAATTTATCCATTAGTGATCGCAACAAGCGAGCTATAGCTAGCTGCATGGGTTCATTGGTAAAGCTGATGGAGTCACCGAAGCCAGTGGGTCTACAAGAGGCAGGAGCGCTTGCGTTGGTGTCATTGTTGACAGCCCGATGGAACAAGAAAGAATTGGTGAGGGATGAAAAGAGTTTAATGAAGCTGGTGCAGATGTTGGATCCAAAGTATGAGCTCATTGACAAGAAGTTTCCGGTGATGCTCGTGAATGCATTATTGAGTGGACGGAGCGGTGGGTGTAGGAAGAGGCTGTTGGACGCCGGAGCTTGCCAGCATCTACAGAAGCTGGCGGAGATGGAGGTTTCCGGTGCTAAGAAAGCATTGCAGAGACTTTCTGGGATTAGTCTCAAGAGCATGTTCTCTAGGACTTGGAGGGAATAAACACAAAAGTAACTAACCTTCCCCGCCAAACAAAAGGTACGATTTTTCTTTTAAGGATTATGATGGAAATTTGAGTTTTAATGACCATTTATGTCTTGCCAAGTGGCTGCCCTTTCGATAAATGGGTATCCTGTTAGGGCTGTTTTATTTTATAGTTATCTTAGTTTAGGTTATTTTTATTTTTTTAATCAAATCAGTGGGACCCTTGAGTGCTGCGTCTATAACTTTTGATGCCGTCGAGGTAGTTTCCTCGACGTGTCACAGTCTCACGAAACCGGAGACCAGGACTAGTCCACGCTATTCCATTATTGACGGCATTGATATCGATTGATTTTTCCACTTACGGTTAGAATATCTTTGAGCCAGAATTGCGATTATAGCATTTTTAAAGTATTTTTTTATTTAAAAATATATTAAAATAATATAAACTTAATTTGAAATTAAAAAAATTCAAAATTTGCAGAAACTCGGTGCAAAACGCTGCGTAAAAGCAACTCGTGACATACAATTATATTTTCATAGTAAAAGTGTTGCCACTGTAACTGCAGGAGTCTGTGTAACTGTTCAAGGAGAAAATCACTTTGGTGGACGGACAAGCACGAGACCACCACGCACATGGTAAACCCCAGCCTTTATTTATTTATTTATTTATTTTCACTTTATACACGAAATATACAATAGTATTGTATGACAAGAGCATAGGTGGATGCGGTTTTTAGGGAGTATCCTCCATTGCTTGTCTTTCTAGGGTGTGTTTGTTTGAGAATTACACCGCAACTCGTGAAAAAACATGTTTGCATGCTTTCCACGGCGGGGCGCCGCTCACGAACAAACACTCTCTTAATCATATTAATTGATTTACTCATGTAATCTTTTTGATAATGGACGTCTTAAGAGAGTCTTGTGTGTTTTTATCTGTAACAGCCGTTGCCTGGATTTTGTACAGAAAGTGTACAATGGGTTGTTTGTCGTGCTATCTACCAAAATATATAGAAATCTCTTTGATTTTCCCTTTGTTTGTTTGGCTTGTGCTCGGAGCTTCCATGCATAATGATGATGGTAAATGCTAGTTCTACCATGAACTATACATAACAGAGTAGTGGATGCGCACTCGTAGCATCCACTACTCTGGTTCCAAGAGCTTGAAGGAGCTACACGTCAATCACTTCACTTTTTTTTTTCTTTTTTTTTCATTTTATTCCCTCTTTGCAAGTAGCCAGGTGATGGAAATTAATGGTAATGATGAAATGTTCCCCCATCGAGTACGTACTATGTAGTCTTGAGCTGGCTCTTCCATCAGATTTGGTGGGTGTGGGTCCGTTCACTTCATAACTGCTTGATGACCTCTTGAATACTTGGAAATCGAATGATCATCAAGTAAACCTCAACCTTTAAACAGTTCAAGTCAGTTGGATGTGTTTGACTTGCTATTATGCCAGGTGATTTTCACACTATCAGCATGTGTTTACGTGTTTGATAATATGGTATTTTGTATTTTTTGAAAGATTTTTTCAATTAAAAACATATATATATATATATATATATTAATTTTAAATATCACCACATTAAAAAAAACACTTATAAAAATATTAAGTTGATATTTTTAAATATAAAACAATTTAAAATGGATTTTAAAAAGCAGGTTAGACCATGATATCAAATAAACATGTGTTTGATCTTGTTGTAGTTTTATGGTTTAAATAATGTGGTAGCTTTTTAGTTACGCTTTAAAAAAAGAAAAATATGTTTAGTTGTGCATTTAAAAATTTAGTTTTTAAAAAATGTATGTTTGTTTAATACTAATGTGAAATATATTTTTGCATGTAAAATAAATAGAAAACTGAATGAAAAACATGTTATTTTTCTTTAATAAAATCAAGGTTTAATACGTAAAGAGGTTTAGTGTAAAAAATAAAAGCTGTATAACTAACTAAATAATTTATTTATTAATATAAAATAAAAAATTATCCCAATAACAAACTGCATTAGGAATCTGGAAATTACGAGTAAAGAAGACTTGGGAGGAGTAACCCATTCCAAGTTAAAAAGGAGAAGAAGAAGGTTCAGCCAAAATGCCGGGAAGCAAGGGGGGGTGGGAAAAAACAGGGGAGAGGCGACTGGCAAAGCAAAAACTGCAGGTCCCTCCGACCAAGAGCGACCCCGCACAAGAAAGATAAAATACGATGCCACAGTTTAACTTCAACACGTTATTGCTTTCCAATCTTGCTCGGCGCCCGACCATACAATTCGCATATTTGCACCAGATTATAGTAAAGAGAAGTGTTTGCTGTGAGGAGTTCTCTTTAAAGCTACTATACTGTTGCCCTAAAGCCTAAACAATCCTGTAAAGTTCCACGCTTCTTCCACCGCCGGAGCTTTTCGACTTTCTCGTTATTTCATGCCAATCTTTGACAGCTAAGATGGTTTCTGTGTTGCGAATTCATGTATTTATCTTGCGTCTCAACACAAAGTGAAGTTTGTATCAAGCGAACAATTCAGCTCAATATTTTAGATGGTAAGATTTTAGGAAATTATTTATATAATTTTTTAATATACTTTTTCAAATTAAAAAATTTTAGACTTTAAATTTATATAGGTTTACACTATTTTATACTTAATCAAATAAAATTAGGCTGGTGAGATTCAAAACCACTTGATCAATAAAACTCTGAAATCATGTTAAAAAAACTATAACAGCATAACATCTTAAGTTTGTAGGTGAGATCTCAAGATATAATTTATATAATTGTTCCTCTTATTGTTATCTCAAATCTGAATCTAAATGCAGGTTGTGAAGAGCAATATTTTTTGTATCAATGCACTCTTATATATCAAAATATAAATTTGAATCATGAATCTCATGGGAAAAAAAACTATCCCTTGGATTTTAACTATAGACTATCAATCTATATATATAAAATCAAAATAATTAAAATTACGTTTAAAGTGACTAGTGAATAAAGTTTGGTTTTTGTGAAGTCATTTTATCACTATCTTCAATTTATTGAATTTAGGGTTAAATATGAGGTTGTCTTCCCCTTTCTGTCTTAGGTTTGCCTTTAATCAAACCCTTTAATAGTCTAATTAGAAGAAATTAGGCTTAAAAATATAATAAAAATACAAAATTGAAAGATAGGGAACTAAAATGTCAAAAGCTAAGAAAATATTTTGCTAACTCCACATTAACGATAATTTTCATTTTGGTCTAAATGGTTTTTTTTTTTTGTTTTTTTTTTCAGTCCTTGAGTTAAAGAGAATAACTCACTTGAAAATGATAAGCAGAAAGAAAATGTTTGGTTTAGCCACTTTTGATTACTAAACTCGTCATTCTTAGTGCCAAAAGGTTTCCCTTGACGAGAAGAGTTCTATTGTTGTGGGTTTTTTCTATAAACATACCTAAAAAAATAATTGGGTTCCATTCTGATTATTTTGATTTAGTTGATTTTGTTTTTTTAATGATTTGGGGATGTTTTAGGGTTCTTAAATGGTTTATGGTTGTTTGTATGATATTTATTAGGTGTTTTTAAATAAAAATAGGTTGAACATTTTCGACCCAAAAAGCCCATCCCTAAATTTCCAACTACCACAATGATGGCCGAAAAACACAAGGCTCAAGTGCATTGGGTCTGCCCTAGGCCCTTGCGCTTAGGCTCATTTTTTTGGTATTTTGATTTTTTTTTCTAATTTTATCCTTCAATATATGGTTGATTTGGAATGTGTTTTCATATTTCATTTATCATATAATAAAATAAAGAAATTTAATGGAACCTAGAGGAGTTTATAACACCGATCACGAGTTTGACAAATTAACTCGGGCTGTTTCTTTTTTCTTTTTCCTTCGATTCTAGTTTTCTTTGAACCTATCGAGTCAACAAGATCACATTATGACAGCTCTCAAACAATTTTATTTAAGACTTGAGCAATGCAAAGAGTCGGATTAGAAGTGTTTAAGTTTGACATGCTTTATCGAGTTTAATAACAATACCAAAAGGTTTTCTATAGCCTAGATTTAATTTTGCTTACATTTAAAGATTTTTTGGTCAAACTTGCAAAGTAGTGCGAGAAGTAACCTAGTATAACTTGAGGAATTAGCTCAACATATCCTTATATTTTTAGGTATAGTCTTCTATCTATCATTATAAGTCTAATTATTTTTAATTTGCCCTTACATTTTATATCATTTCTCAATTTATCCTTGTAATGTATTTTTTATTATAATAACAAAAGTATTCTCACATAAGAAACTTAAACCTAACAACATTGTCATATGATGTTAAAATTCTTTGTCATGTTTAATTTTTTAAAAGTAAATCAAATTGGATTAAGTTTTTCACATTGGGGTATTTAGGTTAGTTTTGATGAAATTTTCTAACTAAATAATAGATAAAAAAAATGATCATGTAGTTAGAAATAAATTGAAAGCAATTAGACTTGTAAAACCATATTACAAATTGAGTTTTAAATATAAGGATAAATTTATCTTACTTGACATCGTGGCGACCCACTCTCATAGTTTTTTTTTTTTTTTTATGTTGTGAGGGGAGAAAGAAGGTTTGAAACTTATGAAAAGTGTAAAGAAATCACCACCTAATATTATGGTCATTAAGAAACCCTAACTAGTTTGCATAGTTCTAAGATAAATGATTGATTATGTTAAAAAAAAGATATTATCATCCTAAAATATCCTACCTAAAGTAAACTACATTGCTACTTTTTTTTTTATTCTAAATGTTCTATTGCCCCTAATCTACCAATGGTCTATCTACATGGATAAGAATAAGTTAACCGTAATGAGTTAACTCCTAGGTGGTTGGTTTAAACCTAACCATTTAATTTAAGATCTTGTTCATTTTTTGTCACTCCTAGTTATTACCTTTTGATAATACTTGGTGAATTAACATGTTTACACATGGTGTAGCTAGCTGTGACTAATACCTATTTAGTCATGCCAATGAATAACCAATGATATTATATTAAGTTCATGAACTCATCTCAAATCCTATAAAGGGTTCATAAATAATGTTTTATTAAGGTTTATCTATCTTATAATATCTCAAGTTCACTCATAATATTTGTTGAATGGAGATTGTGCACTTCACTCCTATCCAAACAGTGATCTTCATGGGTTTCTCTACATGAAAATGAGATATAGTGACATTAGGTCTTTTTTTCACTTAATTTTTACAATTACCTTTCTATATTTTAATTTGTGTTGTCTTGTTTCTTGTCATTAGTGTTGGTACATCAATGTTATAAGTCATATATATACATCCATAACAAATGAATAACTCATCAAATTTTATTATTTTTATTGTTAACAATTATTAACATGCATATGTGAGAACTTATTAAAGTGGTCAATACTCCTAATTATTTAGTGAATATTGGAATTGGACATTTATAAGATTTTTTTTTACTATTGTTTGAAATCAAAAGGATAAGTTACTATTTTTTTTATCAAAGGTAATAACTCGTATTGAGTTTATTTACCCTAAATACCAAGAGTGAATAGCAAAACATATTTTTTTTACATGGCTTTTAAGAAAAAAAAGACATGAGTTTTAAAAAGCTTGGAATGTAGACCTAATAGGTCTTTTGATATAGGCTGAAACCTCAATAAATTTTATAACCAAAGACAATATCCATTAGATATGAATATGCATGCATGAATGAAGAAATATTTTTGTATATTATTTGAACTGAATGACAATGCAAATATGCTTGTCATAAATAAAACAAAATGATATTATATCATTTAAGATGACAATGGCATGATCAAGAACACACAAAATAGCAGGATGCAACTTGAAGGGCTTGGTTGGAATGCAAACACAAATACCAAGCTGATAAAAATTGTCTACTCCAAAAAATCATGCATCAAAATCAACAATAAACAAAAATAATGTTTAGGGTTTGAAATGGACCTTCTAGTTGCTAAAATAATGATGGTAGTGACTAAATAGTAGGGCGTGTCTTTAACACGTGCTTAGAGAGGTTGTCATGGTTGATGTGTTGTTGGACACACCACTAGTGTATGATCAATGCGTGGATGGCTCCTTATAGTGCACCGCTCTATGGTCTTCCTTTTGGTTTTGGCATTATTGTCCATCACCATCGGTGGAGAGAGATTAAAGGCGTTAAAAGTCCAATGGTATTTTTTCTCCCTACTAGTTTGTTTTCTAACTTTTAGATTTTCTCACACCGAGGTTATTGGTTACACATGGCTTATATGGCTATAGATTACTCATCAAAGGGAGAATAATAACGATGGTCTCGCCTTGTTTAGAGGTTATAGGAGAGAGAAATCAAAGAAAGAAGTTTTGGTATCTTTTTTCTCTCTCCTTGATATGTGTTGATGCATGGGTATTTGGTTTCAATTGATTATAGGGTTTTGTATAGCACTTCAAGATAAAGATAATGGTAGTGGTCTCATAAAAAAAATTTAAAATTAAGAGGTGAGTGAAATCAATGAGAAAAGTTTTGATTTTAGATAAAGATATATGAGGCCATGATTTTTTTTTTCTCGAGGGAGAAAGGCAAGGAAGATGAATAATGTTTTTTTTTTCTTTGTTTCTTTAAATTTTACCTTATTTTTTTCAAGTTGATTTATGGTAGCTCTCTTCTAACGTGGTGGCCAGGGGTTTTAATTAGTGTTTTTGAAAGAATAGAGGAAGAAGATGATGAATAACCCTTCCTAGTTTTTTTCTTCTTCTTTATTTACAGTCTAACTTTTTTTTATTTTTTCTCAATTACTTAGTCCCAAAGTAACTCAATTTTCTTTTGTCTTTCTTTTTCTTGTTTTGCACTTTAGCTCCTTATTAATTTTTCTTCTTATTTTAATTTTTAATTTTATCATTTTTTAATTTTGGTTATTTTAAGTAACACTAATATCAATTTGATAAGAAAAGTAATTAAGAAATAAAAAATAGACATGAATGCATCAAAAACATATTACTTTGAATTTGATTTTTTTGAAAAGATATCAATAAGAAAAAAACAGTTGAAAATTATAAAAGGAGCATGTGAATGGTCAAATGCATCGAAAATATGTTTTTTTTATTTTTTATTTTTTTTGGATTTTTAAAAGATAGAGGGGTTAAAAATTGAATTATAGCAACGTGCTTGACTATTTCTTCTCCTTCTTTGTCATTAACCAAAATAACATTTACTTTCTCCTTCTTTATCATTATTCCCTTGCATAATATGGTCTAATGCAAATAAAACATCTTATGTTAGGTTCAAATTCCTTCCCCTACACTTTTGGTTGTTCGTCTTTCCCTTTGTTAATAACAGGTTCGAACCTTTCCATTTCGAACTTCTTTTTCTTTTCCTCCCACTAATCCTTTATCTTGGATTTTGAGAGGGCTATAACATAATCTTTTTCAATGATTGTCTTAAAATCCACCAACTTGTCGACATCAACAGTTGCAGGCAGAAGATAAATCTTTCACCTTTTATTGCCCCAACTCCAGTTGTGCCTAGGGCTAGAGCCCCAATAAAAGGTTGAATAGCCTGTCTTCTTTTGATATTTTCTCAGAATATAAAATGAGAGAACTAAACTCTTTCATAAATTCCCATACATATTTGTCTTATTTCAACCTTTTCAATTCTTCTCGTGCAAGTAGAAAATGTTATTTGGTAGGGACTGTTCTTTCAACTCTTCCTTCAAACATTCCCAAGTATTGATCATGGATCATCCAATATTGAGTTAGTCAGGGGATTGTAGTTTAAGGTTTTTGGATGTAAATTGTTGGTTTTATTACTTGCATTTGATTTCTTAGCTTATAGGATAACGCAATTATACTTGTAAGAACGAAATCGAACAATTGCAAATTTAATTTTTTTTTTTTTTGTGAAAAAACAATTGTAAGCTTGTAGTTAATTAGCTTAACTTGCTAAATTTTATGGGAAAAAAAAAAAAACTTGCCAAACTTATTAATGTGCATGTGCTGGAAAATGATATATATTTGTATTTATGAATTTATACAAAAGTCCCCAACCTTATACACCATGCCTGATTGTAGTATAAACACAGAAGAAAAGGCATAGAAAAAGGAATTGGAGAAGGCAGGAAGAGAGGAACATGCTAATCTGGTCATGTCAACGCAGGAAGTTTAGGAAAATATCAAAATGGAGAGCACGTGTATGTCAAGAATTGTACCATCACGACTGATTGAATTAACATCGGGCTAAAGGTACATTGTTTTGGTATTTCCTATTTATACTGAACTCAAACGCGAAAGCTAAAGAAGATAAGAAACAAAGGATGAATATGATATTTGCCAGTTTTTAAATTATTTACATGATCATGCTATAAATTCTCTTAGCTATTTTGCATCTGTGCTTGGTTTTTGCCAAAAAAACTCTTGTTAACTTCACGTACTCGCATAGTCGAAGTTTACGGCTATTTATATTCCATGCTTTCGTGTCAAATATATGACATATTCTTCGCTATAATCCTGTCCTGCTGCTGCAGCCACAATTGCTGTTGTTGCAACATAATTTGTTGATCCATGGAACCATTGGATTTATGTCCAGCAGCCATTTTAGCAAGGCATGATGCGAACGGATCGTCTTCGTTGTGCAATCCTGCTGCTGTATCAGATTTCTGCACGCTGAAGGTTGGGGTAGCCTGAAATGTAGGGGCCATTGAGAGCGTATCATTCACAGGACATACTGCTTGGCTGTCTGTGGGAGCAACAATTGCTGGTATTTCAGTTGTATATTGAAGAAATGGATTGTAATGGTGATCTGGCAGTGAAGCTTGATCGAAGATATTGTTGGCAATCGGGTGCTCTAATTCACTAGCTACATGAGCTGAATCTTGATCAAAGAAATTGCACGCGGTGTTGGGCACAAATCCAATGGTCAAATCTGGCGATGCTTGCATTGACTGGCTTGCTGTCTCTGCTAGGACAGCCTCCCAACCATCACTTTGATCGGTGCTCGAGTCCAATGCCGAGGCTGAGGTTCGCTGTCCTTGTTCTTGCTCTTGCTGTTGGTCTTCTGGTGGCCAGCCATCCAAAGATACAAGATCTAAAATACTATTTGCCCCACTTAACGTTCCTTGATCAATGGTGAATGAATGAATCGAGTTAGAATCAGCAGTACAAAGGATGTCTTCAAGAGATCGTTTCTCAAACAGCTCCAAGTAATGATCCATAGACGTCATAGGTGGGCTTGATCCCATGTCCTTTACGCTCATGAGATCCTCCAGTGAGGTACATTGTGAGCCAAATTCAGATCCTCTCTCTGAAAATCTCTCATTTGGTTCTGAAGATTCGTCACACCTGCCATAATAACTATCAATGCTTGGAGAAGCATCGTCATTTGATGGTGCTGGAAGGAGCAAATGTACTGGTGATCTACCATTTGTAGGGATAGAAGATTGATCTCTTAAGAATTCTTGTAATGTTTCTATAAGATCTTCTGATATCTTCTGCACACATGGGTACTCAGAAGTTCGTCCGACCCCAAGGCTTTTACACAAATCATAAAAGGAGCATAGCTCTTCAAATTGTTTTGAGGCCTTGACACAAGTTTGGAAGGCAGTAACACAATAATGAGGTTGTAACTGAAAGAAACTATCTAGAAGAAGCGCAAGTCCATCAGAAATATCACGATAGAGATCAAAACTCTCTTGTACAATGGCATACAAAGAAACTTGCACCAATCTGTTTGTCTTGGCTGCACCCGCTGGTCTTGTTGCAACTACTCTATCAAGCAATTTTTGCCAGCAAGAGAGTTTATCCAGCAACATTGCCGGCTTCATTTCAGAAACTGAATCGTTGGCACGTCTGCTTCTTGGATGGCTATTTTCCCGTTCCCGGTTCGTAAATCTTCTTTGAAGTTTTCCGGTGAGAAAGCAACCCAGCCGCTCGTCAAGATATAGAGCAAATGTCCTAACAAAGGCAGTGTAATCCCATGGTTTTGATTTGGAGTCATCTCGAAAGTTGGAAATGTTGAGAACTTTTGCCCCACGCTTCATTGCAATAAGAACCTCTTTAGGGAAGTAAGGATCACCGTCTTGAAAAATTCGGAGAATAAGCATGAGAGACTTAAGAGCAACGATCCAATTTCGTGTCTTGCCGATTCTTTTGGCAATAGCTTGAGCAGAGGAGGCTGCATAAATTTTGTTGGAGGAGATCAGGTTGAGCACTTCGTTAACATAACGTTCATCAATTGGGACGTCATCATGTCTGGTGGCCTTGAGAATTACAACTTCAAGGTTCGATGCATTGGCGTTAGAAACCTTGGCAAGGCTAATGCTGGTTTTGTCTTTCACAGCACCGATAGCCTTCCTTAATTTGCTAGGCATGATGTTCAACCGCAAATCTTTTTCCAGTCCAAACCTTAATCTGTTTCACTTTTCACCTTCTATTTTCCTCGAGTAATTAAAATTCTCTCCTCTTTATGACTTTCTTGAAAGGGGTTCTTCAACATGGAAGGAGATTTTGGTTTCAAGGATACCCTACCAAAATTTTGATGGTGGAGGCGAGAGTCAAATGTAAAAGCCTCTGATCCTTACCGAGTTGTGGCCTTCGCTAATCTCGTAATTTTCGTTGGCCGAGCGCTAAACCTGTTTGCTATTCTAGACATTGCTGACTTTAATCTTGCACTCCATGCAAGGGTGTACTATAACAGATTACGGTATATTTTTTGTTACAACATGTCTTGTATATTCTACATTACAGGTCTTGTTAGCTCATAGGACTATCCTTCTTTCTTCTTCTTCTTCTTTATCCCCTGTTTTACATTATGTCAGTATTATAAATAAATAATAATAACCTCTCATGTCTGTCTTGGATGGTTTCTAGTTCCATGCTGAAAATAGCAAAACACCGAGAATAATTTGTTTCCATAAAAAATACAATTATCAATAAAATAACGGACATAAAATATCATCACAAAAACATATCATCGAAGATTTCTATGTCATTGATTATTATGTCGGTGATATAATCACTGATAGATTCAACGACATAATTATCACACCAAACCAAAAGAATTAACAGCAACAGTTCCATCAGTAAATTCATCGATGATTATAGCATATTACTGACAGAATTAATCCATCAGATCATTATATTTTTATGTATTTTATCAAAGGAATAAACCAATGGTAAATCCATCGATGATTGTATACATATTACCGAAAAAATTAACCCGTAGGAAAATTACATTTATATGTATGTTACAAATAGAATAAACCGATGATAATTCTGTCAGTATTATATGTAATTATTTACAAAAATAAAACAGACAACATAATTAAAAAAATTAGAACAAAATTCTATTAAAATAAAAAAAGCAAATTTGTATTATTAATTTTCAAAAATATTATTAAATACAATTTATTTATCAAGATAACAAAAGTTTGAGAAGAAGATGAAGGTGGATCTTCATCAAAACAAGGAGCACAAGTACCAGGGAGAGATATGTATGCAACTTAAGAGTTGCATGCCACATTTGTAACTCCAAACAAATTAAAACCCCAGCCTCATTTCCCTTCCCTTTCTTTCCTTATTTCTTTTCTTCCCTTTCAGTATGCCCTTCTCCACTACTACCCCCACCTTGAGCCACTCATCTCTCTTTACCCCACCACAACATCACCTTATTTTACACATGCATGTCTCTCTTCTATCTTGGTCGCCACCAACCATATTCAACACTTAGAGGTATATTACACACTTCCCCTCCATCAATTTCATAGTATTTGTGATAATTTGTGCTAATTATTGATTTGATTATTTTAGGATTTAGGATTTCATTTTTTAAGAAAAAAATAGGATTTTTATGAATTAGATTTAAAATATGTTAATTATCAATAAAATATTAATTTGAGTTGTTAATTTTGTTATTTATAAAGAAAATTGATGAATTTGAGTTGTTGTCGATGATGAATTAGGGTTAGGGTTTTTTATGTTAAATTAAGAATTTTATCGAATTAGGTATAAAATATAGTAATTAGCTACGGAATACATCAATTGAGTTGATAATTTTTTTTATTTATAGAGAAAATTGATGAATTTAGGTTTTTGTCGATGATGTTATGGTTTAGGGTTTCGTTGAATAAACTTTTATTAAAATTATATACCTTGATTAATTTATGATATTAATAAATTGGACTTGGATTTTGTTTTGTTGTTTAATAGAATGTCTCATAGTATTGAATACCATGCATATATAGTGATATTATTGTCAAATATGAAAAACAATATAAGTATGAGTGTTGCAAATATTCAAGTTACTATATATAAGTATTATAAGCATCACGTCTCATTTATAAAGCATGGGTAGCTAGGGAGAAAATACTGGAGCGGTTGTTTGGTATACATGAGAAGTCTTTACAAATATTACCTAGAATGTTGTTAGATCTTGAATAATCAAATTCAAGTATAGTTATCAATTAGGATCATAAAATAGTTAATAGCAATAAAGCAATCTTCGAGAGAGTATTTTAGTCATTTATTGCTTCAAATGATGGGTTTCATTACTATCATCCTCTGATTGGTATTGACAACATTTGCTTGTATGGTAAGTACAAGGTTAAGTTGTTAATTTTAATTGCTTATGATATGAATAATAAGGTTTATTCGTTGTGTGTTTACTATTGTTGAAGAATTTATGAATGGTAATTAGAGATGATTTTTAGATTTGCTTCATCAGTATGTAACTGAAATGCATTGGGTTTGTATTGTATCATAGACATGTGGTGATTAATAATTCCATGACATAAATATTTTTTGAGCTAGTTAAGTATCATCATTATTATTTGTGATACTTTGTTAGAAACTTTAACACTAGGTTAAAAATGTTGCCTTAGAAATTATCTTGCATAAGATAAGTCAAGAGAATTCAAAATAGAAGTTTGATAATTTTTATGATTATTTAATTGAGATAGATGATACAATCAGATAATGGCTAGAAATTGAATCTAAATAGAAATTGACACTCTTATATGATTTTGGTGGTTATTGTTATGACAATATAACCACCAATTTGTTAGAGATTTGTAATAATATATTGAAAAGTGTTCATGGCTTACTGTTAACAACTATAGTGTAGTTGGCCTTTTTAGGTATAATAAATATTTTATTAAGCGAAGAGACAAAGTGGAAGAATTTTTAAGGTATTGTGGCCTCTAATTATTCTTATTAATGCAGCAATATCTAGAACACATGTGACAAGTGTAGTTAATCTTGCAAAAGTCTTGTTTCAAGTTGAGACACTCTTAATAGTTGGTGTTTAATGAGAAGTATGGGAAACAGTTGTCATTGATGATGAAAGTTGCAATTGTGGTAAATAGCAATATTATCATTGACCATACTCACATCATATTGCATCTTGTACTTTGTAAAATATTGATCATGTATAATTTGTTAATCCTTTTTTACCTAACAAGTAGTATAAAAATTACATGAAAAAAATATATATTAATCTTGTAGCTTGTCATGTCAGATGGTGTGGGACTAGAAATTTCACTTTAAATCCTACTCACATCCACAAGTTTTACAAGGACGAGGTGGACGCAAAGTAGCCTTATCAGGAATGAGTTACAAATTTATTTATTTATTGTTATTTAGGAGTCCCTTTTTTAGTTTGGAATTTTTTTCTAATATATTTATTTCATGTATTGTTAGGTTATATGGATATCATCCTCCAAGGGTTTAAAATTTGCAACTTCACTGATATGCCAATATGGAGAAGATTTATTGTTAGCACAAGTCTCGTTGCACCGTTTTGATATCGTTGAGATGTATTACCCTGATTAGATAATGTGGCAATTTGAATTGTCTCAGCACATCCTGAATTATGTTGAAACTGGTGACGAGTTATATAATATCAGTCATTAGGGTAAGCAAGAAAGTTGATTGGTGATTCATACAACTTACCTGGATCTTTGGCATGCCATGAGAGATTGGATATTTTTGAAGCATATTTTTCGATAATTGATCTAGACAACTACAAGAAATGGTATTTGCCTATAATGCATCAGTTTACTACACCTACATGGTTGTGCTTTCTCGAGACGTACATGTAATATGATGCATTACAAGCGTCATTATCCGAGACAAAATCGATTGGTATGTAATATTTTTTATATACAGCATTTATTAAATATCTTGTTCATGTTATTGTTGTTAATGAATGCTACTTTTTTATGTTTTTATTATATGCATTATTTAATATGGGATGATATGAGAGTAGCAATCGCACTTCATAAAAGAGTCGATGAGATGGGATATATCATGACTAATATTACGCTCAATTTATATCATGGTGAACTTGAGGAGGTTGAGCATCTCAAAGCGGCCTTAGCAGGTGTTAAGGTTGTTTTTTCATGAACAAGAACATGTATTTAAAGAGGCAGGTCCATCCACGAGCGCTCTAGGCTCATCTATAATTTGTGGTGATTTTGATGTTGACCTCTTCACAAGTGCTATAGGCCCGTCCTCGATTTGGAGGATTTGAGGTGGTGCAAGCCTGTCCATAAGCATTACAAGCCTTTTCGTGAGCTAGGGAAAGTTTTAGATGTAGCTATGTTATATGTTTTAATGTTACAAAAATTATAAATTTAGTTTAAATTTAATAAAATATTATGTGAATCTTCATTATGTTTAATTATGAATTATTAATTGTTAATTTTAATGAATTGTAAATTGAGGAATGTGCTGTTTTTTTATTTGAGTTGAGTGTTGAATTGTAAAATTTGTTTTGTACTCAAATTGTAAATTGTTGTTATTTTATTTTATTTTATTTGTGTAAAAGAGAGTTGAGAGCCGGAAAAACTTTGGAGGAGATATTTGTTTGGTTGAGTTGCATGTGATGCGTACAACTATTAAAATTGTAATTTTCTTTTAACTGTGCTAAATAAGAGAGAGAGAGAGAGAAAAAAAGCACTCCTGTAAACAAGCCTGCAACTAGTACAAGATAGCACCAGAAGCTGGGCTAGATAGCTACGTAGCACTCCAGTAGTTTGTCCGATTGATGTCGGCATTTGACTGAATCCACGAAGAAATCCTGATCTGAACAGAGAGCCCTACCACACTGGAAAATTGCGAAATAATCACCGGAAGACATGTCTTTATACAACAGGTCAGTGCATGCAAAACCAAAAAACAAAGGCTGCTCCTCTTTATATAGCCCAGGAGCTGCTA
>Ga0325402_1002046_pt1 | contig 17372 bp, 7 predicted proteins | sample PopdelMetagenome_22_FD_207212 | JGI IMG/M metagenome (GOLD analysis project Ga0325402, IMG submission 207212) | Populus deltoides microbial communities from Bellville, Georgia, United States - Xylem-PdKOR-R3 | ecosystem: Host-associated > Plants > Phyllosphere > Stem > Wood/Secondary xylem... | reverse complement strand
AAGATAAAGTCTATTACCAATGATATGTTTTTTAAAAGCCATGTATTCAGCAATTCAAAATCATTTCAAATCAATCTTGAAATGAGTCATATTCACTTTGAAAGTCCTTGATTTCCAGCTGAGCATAGATCAAAGCAAGCAGCGGAGTTTCAGGAAACCTGAACTTATTTTATATACTAGTCATCAACGTAACTAATCATCCCATAATTATTAATATTATAGTATAACTACAACTCTAAATGTATATTAATTTAGAAAAAAATAAATACTGAAAAAATAATTACAAACTCAGAAGTATTTAGACTTATTGCATCGTAAGTAATATTTTATTATATTATGAATTTGAAATTTATTGCAAGCAAGTCCCACATATGATGACTTGTGACTTCTGATACAAGTGGGAGCATATAAAGCACAATTATAAAATAATATCATATAAATTTGATATACCGAACCAAAAGCAGGCAAGGAATTAAAGTCATTTATTTCAAATTGCGGATTGTAACGTAGCAAATGCAGGAAATTACGGAACCAAAAGATAAAAAATGTTGAAAGCCTTGAATCACATAACTAGTTGACTGGATTCTGGAAAATCTAGAACCGTCCGACCAATTATTCATATAAAAACAAAGGAAATCTTCTTCTGTTTGTCTTCTTCTTCACTACTTTCTTGCTTGGTAGCCCTCTTTAGAATCATTAACCTAGAGGAAACGATCATGAAATTAGAATGGGAGGAGCAAATTAGATAATACAAATTTACTCATAAAATCATCATGAAATTAAAATGGGAGGAGCAAATTAGATAATACAAATTTACTCATAAAATCATATAATTTTACATGTTAGCTGTGATTTTAACAACGATGAAGTACAATAAGCTATGAGTAATTTCGAAAGAAATAGATGAGGATGATTGAGTTGTCTCTTGTCTGTGTCTTTGCAGATAATATATCTGCTACCATCACCGATACCATTCCTGCTGCTCATACTTGTGTTAGTGGCCTTTCCACTTTGTTGTATAAATTTTAATATCATTAATTACAGGCAAAGCAATATGCTGGCTAATATTGAGTCATCCACAAACTGTGCAGGTCTTAGAAAATATCCTGAAAATTTATTCCTTAGGATCCTTAAACTTTTAAGAGGATGACCAGCCATGATGATGCATAATCGTCAACAAAGACATCTAACTTCCATGTCATTTTGGGAACCACTTTCTTACAAGTTGAAACGAAAATTAATTAGCTCGATCGATCGATGAACTGTAAGAATCTCAATGTCTTACCCATTCGAGAAAATGATAAATTTGTGATGACACAAGGCACATGCTTCTAAATTACTTCTAATATGTCTGCCAAATCCTGGAAATTCTTGTTTTCAGCATTAAGTAGGTCTGTCCATGAATTCTTGTTTCACAGCTGTGTTATGTTGAAAAAAAAATTGTATATTATAAAACAAGGTTATCAATGCTGTCTTAGTTGGCGTTTTGGTTTTTTAATTGAAAGATAAATTTCGTTTCCGAAATATTTCAGTATTTCATTATGAGATTCCATGCTTTCAAAATATATTTAATGCAACATATATGATTTCAATTCAAATTGAAAGATAAATTAATTTTAAATTATGCAATACAAATATAATATCATACATCTAAATATAATTTTAAAATTTAAAATATTTCTAAATAGTTAAGATTAAAAAAAAACTTTAATTGAAAGTAATTTAACACAAACAAAATTCCAAAATAATGAAAAAAATAAAAGGTTTTAATACAAAAAAAAATCAAACATTATCTCCATTATTAACATAGAAATAAAATTTTTTTTATCTTGTAGTGGTATATATATATATATAAAAAGTTATCAAATAAACATATGATCATTTCCATTAATCTCATCCTTTCCATCAAAATGAATCACTTCTTTACTTAAATTTAAAGTAGAAAAAAAATATCTTAATAGTAAATCATTTTTATATAACACAAATTCACTCATTTAATAAATCAATAAGGGGGAAAAAAAAAAACTCACACCAACTCAATCAGATTTTAAGCAAATATACAAACAATTTTTTAAAGAAATCAATTCGTTAAACTTGTAAATAGTCCACAAATTTAAATTATTTCTCAAGAATTTTAAACTCCAAAAATACTTCATTATAAAGAAAGGTGACTGATCATTCAATGGTAACACGACACACAGGTATAATGATCCTACCCCGGCCCTTAGCCTTATCGCTCTTGGTTGTAAACACAGCTACTTTCTTGGTTTTGGAAATCTTGGGGCGTTCGGTCCACGCTCTTGAAAAGGAAGGACCCTCTAAGCTAATATATCCAAAGCTTAAAGTTAAAACCCCTGTTTAATGAACGCAAATACCTTTTTAAGAGACCAAAACAAAGTGAAGTCCTCTTATACTGACCTGTCTGCACCAATCCAACGTGGTTGTAACCTGAAGCCACGTTGAAACTGTTTAGATTTCACACTCAGGACGAGCCATTCTTCCCCCCTTTATAAGAAATTCCGAATGATCCGAGATCTTAAGCCAGAATTGTGACCATAAAATAATCATGCCACTAATGATGAATTGTTGGAAGCATTTTTACACAAATCGTTCTCTTAATCTACGACTGTGTTTTAGCAAGAAGCTGTAGAATTCGAAGAAGTATAATGTTAGTGTCGCACCCGACATCGCGGCGGCCTTAAAAATTAAACTCTTTGAAAAGAACGGATTTCTAGCATCCTATTCTTTGATAGTGAATAGTCTTGTTTAAGGAGTCGCCACCTAGTATTATGGTTACTAGGAACCCTGACTGGTCAGCAGAGATTCTATGGTACGGTACTGGTTACGCAAAAAGAAAGATATTATCACCCCTTAAACGTCCTGCCTGAGGCAGGCTGCATTGCTGGTTTTGTCATAAATTGCTAACATTTTGTTGGTTTATGCTATGATGGTTTGCGTGTAATATTCCTGACTCTAGAGCCAGTGAATATTTAACTACAGATATTTCCAACTCTAGCGTTGATAAATAGTACGTAGCTATAAAATAAATTTAAATCCGTATTTTTATTTCTGACTCTAGCGTCAGTGAATAACCAAATTAAATAAATTTATTTTTTACGCATACACATTTTTTATGTAACTAAGTAAAAGTAAAATACAATAAAATAAAATAAATTTACATCAGTATCTTTATTCCTGAATCTGGCGTCAGTGAATAAATCAATAAATTTACTTTATTTTATTTTTGCATGCATATTTTTTATTTTTATGTAATTTAAATAAAATACAATGAAATAAATTTGAATCAATATTTTTATTCTAACTCTGGCGTCAATGAATAAAAACAATAAATTCATATTTATTTTTTTATTTATACATACACACATCTTTGTTTTTTTTTGTTTTTTTACTTTTTAATTTTTTATTTTTTTGGCCCATATGGGCTGGGCTTAGCCCGACCTGGCCACTGACCCAAGCCAGTGGCCTGGCTAGGCAAAGCAACACGCGTGCTCTAACGCACACGTGTTGCTACACTGTGCAAGTGAATTAAAATTCACTTGCACAGTGTAAATGCCAACTGAAATAATGCGAGAAGAAGAATGTCCTCACCTGGTCTGCTGGAGTCGATGGAGACGATGGCGAAGCTCTGGTTAGCCGACACTACCTCCTCTCCTCTGCTCCTTCTTTTGCTTTCCTTTGCTTTCTCTCTTGGTTCTGGAAACGCCGAAGGCAGTAGCAACGGTCTCGGTGACTTTCCTCTGCTTGTGTTTTTTTCTTTGTCTGTGTGTCTCCTGGGTTTCCCAGTCCAGTGCGCTTTCCCCTGTTCGTTCTCCCTGTTTCGTTACCTTCCTCTCAGTTTTTGTCTCCGGTTCTCGGCCCCTGTTCCCTCTTGTTTTGGTTCCTGCTCTGCTCCCTGTTTTTTCTTGTTTCAGTCCCCTGTGTTATCCGCCTTCCCCTCGTTCTTTGTTTCCATTGTTCTCCCTTTCTCCTGCCGGTTTCTCCCTTGTATATTTGCCTTTTTTCTGTGTTTTATGCCCTGCTGTTTTCCTCTGGTTTTCGGTCCCCTGCTCTCTGGGTTTTTCCTTTGGTTTTTTTTTTTCGTCCAGCCCTGTTATTCCCCTGTTTTCTGGGTTTTTCTATGGGTTCTGCTCCAGTTCTCTCCTCTGGTTTTCGGTCCCCCAAAATCCCCCACTGGTTTTGTTTTTCTCCTCTCCCCCTTTTTGCCTCTGCTCTGCTCTGCCTTTTATAGAGCCCGAGCATGCAGAAAACCCGTTCCCCTGTTCATCAATCCATGAGCGGGATCATGGGCAAGAGATCGTGGTGTCGTGGCCTTGAATTGCCGGATTTGTTTCCTGTTGAATCGGTCTGGTCCGTGCGAAACGGAAGGGATGGTGAACAGTGGGATCAAAACGGCGTCATCTTGCATGAAAAAAATGACAGATTATGAATCGGTCCCTTAATCAATAAATTTTTAATTTTACCATTGGATTAATTTCAATTAAATCAAAGTTTAATTAAGTCCACAAACTTATTAATTCTTTTAATTTCATTAATTAAATTAATCCAAATTTTAACTAAATTTTTAAACTTATTAATTCTTCAATTTCTGATTAATTTACTCTCAAATTTGATAATTTCATCCATGAATTTTGAATTTGTGTTGTTTTAACCTCATTCTTAAATATATTTTTTATCCATTTATTTTGTATTATTTGTTCAAAAATTGGGTTATGACAGTTAGAATGACATAATCACAGGATGAGACTAGATTAAAGCTTGGAGCTCTGGAGCTGAAGTTCAGTACTGGGAACTTGATTTTCTAATTGTGAAATCATCTTCAGAGTCCTGCAGGGCTTCTGGACAAAGGATGCGAGGTTAACAGGTCAAGTTTAAGGCAACACACATTTAGTCTATAGGTTTTCCTATGGTGTTAACAGGCCATGGCTTTGGCAGCAGAAACTTCAGTCTCCAGATTTTACTAGTTATTGACTTCCAGCTCACATGCCTGAAACTTGCGCTATCAGGATAAAAGGATGGATTAAATTGATTGAGTTATGTACGCCCACACCATCAAATCTTAACATCTTATTCAGATTTCTTCTCATTAATGGAGTCGAACCATCCGTGACATTGTCGGTTTCGGAGCTCAAAATCAGAATGATTGCCAATGCCAGACTAATATGACATTAAAAGAGAGCGAACAGTACAACAATGCGAAACTCAGGCATTGAAACCTGCACAATTCTGAATAGGCTAGACTAGTTTTTGCATATGGATATCATAGCAACTCGCCAAAATGCACTAGAGTAAACTACTTGAATCCCTTTACAGGAAATTTCCAGAAAGCTCTCTTCAACCTTGGAATTCTCTTTATTGTTCTCAACAAACGTCAAATTCTTAGCCCCACCATGGTATCAAACTGGATGGATAGGACTTTCCTCCTTAATTGAGCTGACACTATTAGGTGGATGATTTGCAGGCATTTGGCTTGACTTTGCCTTCGTATGCACTGCAGATATAGGTGGTGAAATCTCCGTAGTCCTGCATTAGTAGTAGGGTTATCAGTTGCACACTAGAGAGACAGAGAGAGGCCAAGGATTAGGGACTAACCTTTCCGAGTGATTTATTATTCACGACTACCCAAGGCATAAACACATGAGGCGGATCAAGATGTGCAGTTTCATAACCATATAAAGCTTGAAGCTGCATATCAATTTGCCTTAAATATTAAGGCATAATCAACAGGAAAGAACAAGAAAGACATCATAGTGCTACAGAAGAGATATCAGAATTGGGAAATAACGAAGTTAAAAAAAGTATTTGATGTTACCTTTGCTCCAGTTCCATTGTTATAACACTCCAAAATAGGTTCTTCAGACAATCCAAGCGAGTTGAAACAAGACTGCCAATCCGAATGCGTTCCATCGATAACAAGGAACTCCATGCAGTGAATCAGTGCATAATATTTGTCCTGCATTAGAGAATAGATGAATAATCTATTTTCAAATAATTTATTTTAAAAACATTTGAAAATAATTTTGCTTCGAGTTATTATGAACATATGCGTAGGGTGATTATAGCTATGGAAGAATAGAAAGGAGGTCCTACCACATCATTCCAGACATTGATGGCGCAGGCTTGAATTTTATGCAGAAAACATTCATCACGACCATTCTGCTAATTTGGTAAATTTAGATTTGCATAAGAGAAATAAAGCTATTACTAGAAAAGAAAAGAAAAGAAAAGAAACGCGAAAATTTTTATGGTGGTTGCACATCTTTATCATTCTGGTATCCAGCATTAACTGGGCTAACATTTTCTGTTGCCATCCTTCAATGGAAATGACTGTGAAGGCGTAATGCTGATTTTTTATGGTTATAATTTATTCTCTTCTTTCCATCTTGCAAACTCAACAAGGTCAAATACTTAACCATGAAAAAAGAGAAAATGGACCCTCGTTCTTAATGAATGGTGAGTCCACAGTAAATCCTTCACTTTTCTGGTATTCCATTGTCCTGTTTGGAAACGTAGGATCTTACAGATTTTGGCTCTATGAGTTAAAACAATTTTGCTTAGCTTTCCATATAAACAATTCTTAAGCTGCTTCAATCCATTGAGCCTTAAAAGTCTCAAGTTTTGGCAATGCAAACTATCATTCCAAATCCAAAGCAGATGGTGATCTCCGTGTAGTTGGAAAAAAAGAAAAAAGAAAAAAATTTGGCCCTACCAAAACGCCATTTAATTATAAAGTACGGCAGGCAGATGAGTAGATGACAATTTAAATTTAATAGCAAATGAAGATGGAGAAGATGGATATGACCTGACAAATGATGGTGTTGTCTGTTTCGTTGACATGAGCATTACCCCAAGGTACCATCCTGAGATTGGTGATGGTGATGAGATCATCGTCGAAGACACCTGTGAGATTTTGGATAATGAAGGTTGCACAAGATGGGCTTAATGCTTCATAGTAAACAGAGAGGTTAACCATTTGAGAATCGATAGAGGATGATATCTTGATATCTTCGAAATCTGAGTGAGAAGCAGCATGAGATGGAGGTAGAAGGAAGACCAAGAAGGAAGCAACGATGAATAAGAAGACTAATTTTGTAGAAGCCATTTTTTTTTTTTTTTGTTAGCATAGTACGTGGATGTTTCGATCTCCACAGAGTATCAAGTTATAAAGGTTGTAATTTTGATAATCATTAACGGACAACAATACCCTTAATTAATTTCATATCTATATGTTTAAAATATTTTCATTTTCTTTATACAACGAGTAGGATTATTTTTTTTATTTAAAAAATAGTTTTCTTTTATGGTATTTTTTTTTCCTATTTATTTTAGAAAATCAAATATCACACTTGATAATTTTATTTTATCTATTTATTTTAGAAATTATTCAGTTTAAAAATTTTATTTTTTCTTCTTCAATTTAGGCCATTACTAGTATAAATGGAGTTGTTGATGCAACTAAGTTTGTAAACATTAAATATTATTAGCATTCAGATGAGATATGTCATAATTAAATGAGAATCTGACACATATATATTTTATGGATGACCCAATATATATTATTATGGATTAGTAGGATAGGTCAAAAAAGTGATAACATGTAGTTTTCCAATTGAGAACCGTTTCATCGATCATTGGACCATTGGATTTCTCAAAATTAGGCCCAAGAGTTGCCTTTTGGATCAATTTTGTTATTTTTCCTAGGTTTTTTTGGATTTTTTATTTCAAATTCTATGTTAATTTTCTTTGTGCTTTCGATGTGATTCTACAGATTCTATAGGTAGTTTTTCAATTGAAAACCATATCATCGGTCATTGGACCATTGGATTTCTCAAAATTAGGCCCAGGAGTTATTTTTTGGATCAATTTTATTATTTTTCCTAGGTTTTTTTGGATTTTTTATTTTGAATTCTGCGTTAATTTCCTTTGTGCTTTCAAATGTTTATTTATTTTCTAGTAGAGATAGGGTTTTCTAACCTAATTAAAAGTTATGTAAACCTCATAAAAAGACAAATTTCATAGCTTTATTTTTTGAAAATAAAATTGTGAATTTAAAGTTTACATCTACAACCCTTTTCGCTTATCAACTTTTTGTGTTTTCTATGTTATTGCTATCCTTATAGCTTCCCCTTGCATTAGTTTTTTATGTTATATTTCAACAAACTACTTGAAGAGAAATATTCAATAATAAAATTCTGAATTAAGATTTTTAGTGTTGACCCTATTTGATAAAATTTTGTGTTACTTGTGTTTGCTGTTTTTCTTGTATTGTTTTCGTCTGCGTCAATTTGTATCAGAAACCAATGATTCCTAGTGGTTTTTTTATGTGATTTCAAGTTACAATGATTGGGGATCATAAAAGACTAGTTCATGATGGAAGATAATTTCTGAATGAGGAGGTTCTACTTGAAGAAGGATATGTTGGATGTTTTTATGGATAATATGAACTCGAGGACAAGTTCTTTCCAACCTAGAAAAATCAATGCAGGATTAATTTTACAAAATGAAATATTGTCATTATAATTTTGTTTTTTTTATTTAGTTTAGGAATCCTTATATTAACTTTATAACTATTTCTTAGGTTTTTTTTCCTTCTCTTTAGGGATTGGAGTTTAGACCTAGGACTAGTATTGTTACAAGGGACATCTAGGCAAGTCGATTAGGATTGATGGGGATAAAATTGAAAAAAAAAATTTCATCTAGTTCTATGGTGACCAGGAACCCTAACTAGTCTTTCAAAAGTCATAGTTAAAAGGCTAGTTATATCAAAGAAAATATGAAGTTTATCTTAAAACATCATATTTAAATTGTTTTGATTTTGCTTTTCATAATAAAAGATATCTATTATGCATGCATGCTAAGAGTTTGAGTAAGCTAAAATATGTGTGTTTGCTTATTAAAGGCAAGAAACTATTTGGATCTAAGGTAGTGATTCGGGATCTTGGCCCGATAACGAGGATAACGAGGCCTAATCCTCACTTATCAAAATATAGAAATTGGATCTTGAAGAATGGTGATGATTAAGTGGGATTTAGACCATATTTTTTAGTTATGTTAGAAATGGGCCTTTGTGTCCCCACTCGCTCTAAATGGAAATATATAAGATAACATCAATCTAGCCCAAATTCACTTGTCATGTTAAAAAGGGCCAACAAGAACATGAAAATATATTTATACACGTCAATCATGGATATAAACTCGTTTACTCTGCATGTGACATCCAAGGAAAAACCTAATTAAGATTTACAATTTCTAAGTTGATTTTGAATAATAAGAAAAACAAAAATCATTGAAAAGGCAAGAATAACTACACTGATATAAATGTTTACAATTAGAATCAACTTGTTTACCTTAATGCAACATTCAAGGAAAACATCGTTAGGATTTACAGTTCCTAGATCAGTTTTGAGTTATAAGAGAAACAAAATAATATATATAGCTTCTTGGCCCCCACTACACCACATATCAGTTTATTTTTTTGGTCAAAAACTTGATACATAATGGCTTAAACACATTTAAAACACTTGAATGGTGACATATTAGATGGCATTTTGTTTTTAAAAAATATTGAGATGACGACACGTTGAATCAACCCGGGCCAACAATGGTTAACCTATGAAACCTGCGATCTAGGGTGTAAGATCATGATAAAACCATAAGACCCACACCAAAACAAGTTTAAAAGCCCAATTATAATGAACCAAATATCAAAGGCTGGAACAGGAAAACAATTTTAAATAAAGACTAACAAAAAGTCATCCAAGTAAACTTATATCAGTGGTCGGCACAACACCGTGAGCCAAGCCAAATTTTTTCGGACATAAGAAGAACAAAGTTAAGGCGATGCAAGAATTTCTATAAAAGTAAAAGAAATTTGAGACTTAAGTCATTGAGTCGACTGAGTTTAATAAGTTCAGTTAATTTAATAACATTAAAAACTAAGTAAACCCAGGTGAATCTCCTAGACTTGGGTTAATCTTTCAAAATCATAACTAGTGAAATTTCAAACTCGGGCTCAATCAAGAAGCTCAATTTCCAACCAAGAAAATAAACTAAAAAAAAGGTCAGCTCATGTTAACCTATTAAGCCCATGACCTGAGTCATTTGACCAGAAGCATGAAATTTAGAAAACCTCAAAGCTTAATTTTCAACTAATTAAATGTTGAATGATGAAATTGAAAAAAAAAAAACATCAATCATATTAAAGGATAAAAAAATAGCAATTATAAACCAAAAAAGAGCTCGAGCCCACCGAGGTCAACCACCAAACCCACATTTTAGGTTATGAGAACATGTAACATGATAGAAAAAGAAATAAAGAAAATCATGAAACTCAATTTTTCAAAAAAATCATTATTAGCTTATAAAACCTGTGACCCGAACCATTTAACTGAAATCATCAAATATAAAAAATTATGAAATTCAATTCTTAACAAACCAAATATTTAAAGATGAAATAAAAAACAATTTAACCACACAAAAGAATAAAAAATAAGAAAGAGTAATTATGTAAACTCCTGGCTTAAAAATAAGTAAATTAGTGTTAAATAAATTAATTTTTAATTGAAAAATAATAAATTAGGAGGAGAAATTTTTGTGATGGATTAACATCCTTAGTAAATTAACCTAAATTTTGGATGAGATGAAATAATAAATCGGTACACAAAATGTCAACTTAGTGACGAATTATGTAAATTCCCTAATTGGATAAAATTAGTTTTTAAAGGATATTTTTTATAAATTGAGGTGGAAATGATGATGATGATGATGATGATGATTTTTATAAATTGGGGTGGAAATGTTGTAATTAGCTTATAACTAGTATATTGGCCCGCTCTCCGCAGCAGGTCAATATCAATTTTTTTAAAAAATGTAAAAAAATATTAAGAGTATGAAGAATATTTTAATAGTGTTATTAAACCTAATCAAGTGTGTTAAGTTTTAAACCTCCATTCAACTATTTGCCAAATTCAAGTGCTTTGGGTCTGGAATCAATGTTAGACCCAAGCGCTTTAGGTCTGATAACTATGCTTAAACAACAAAAAAATGAGCTTGAGAGCGTTAATTTTAACTTATTTTATTTTTCTCTTGTTCATTAAAACTAGTTAATTGGTCCTTAAAATTTCAAAATATAGATTTAAGTTCGCTTTTGCATTGTTATTTTTGAATATTTTTTAATTTTATTTTTGACCCAAGCGTCTGGGCCTGACAATCATGCCAGGCCCATGCGTCTATTTTTAAATGCCTGAACCAAGCGACTTGAGTCTAATAACTATGCTTGAACAACAAAAATTAAGCTTGAGAGCGTTAATTATAACTTATTCCCTTCTTCTCTAGCTTAATAAAACTAGTTAATTGACCTTTAAAATTTCAAATTATAGATTTAGGTTCGCTTTTGCATTGTTATTTTTTAATATTTTTAAATTTTATTTTGACCCAAGCGTTTGGGCCTGACAACCATGCCAGACCCATACGCTTATTTTTGAATGTTAGACCCAAGTGCCTTAGTTTTGACATTCATGCTAAATCCAAACATGGTTGTCAGACCCAAGTAGCTTGGACCTAACATGGTTACCAGACCCGAGGCATTTTTGCTAGCATGATTGCCAGGCCCAAGATGCTTGGGCCTAACGTGGTTGCTAGACCTAAACGTTTGGACCTGGCGTGGTTACCTGACTCATGACACTTGGGCCTGGAATGATTACTAGACCCAATGTTGCGATGTCATGGTCACACAAATTAATTACCCTAACTTAAATAAACAAGATAGTATAGAGCAAGTAAGGGGTCGATCCCACGAGAAAGATTTAGTTCAGATTTTTATGCTATATGATATGCAACTAGGGTTTTTTGAAGTTATGTATGTTATGCTATAGTAAACAGAATGAAACAATCAATGTTAAATCAAAGAAAACCGAAATTTATCAAAATAACAAACCTTAGTCACAAGTAAACATTCACCTACAGAAATCAGAACTGATCATGAAAACAAAACATCAATTTATACTCTGAATATTTATCTTTTGTTATGTTGATTAGTTAACAGATCCGCTGTATAACTAATCATAACCATCAAACAACCACAGTGTCCACACTAGTAATTTAATTCAATGGCAACCTTAAGAACTAGATAAATTGATTAATCTAGATAACATAACTGTTTTCAGTTCATGTTAGATTTGTTCAAATGTTCTCCCTAAGATTAATAATGTAAATCCGCCATAATGTTAAAAGTTTATCCGATACACGACGTCGGGCGACGGCTCCCGCTTTTTTGTTTGTTTAACAAAAAGGGTTTTTTCTCGATTGGGGGAAATAAAGATTTTATTGGAGTCGCCATCTAGTAATTTGAGAGAACTAGAAATCCCAAATTAGACACGGGTCCCAGAGATTTGGATACGGGGTTAGTTATGATTAAGGGAAGGTAGACACCACCCTTAAAACATCCTTTCAAAAGAAAGGTTACCCTTACTTGTGTGTTTTTTATTTGATTCAAATGCAATTATATTTTAGGCTTATTTGTAAATTTTTAAAAATAATTAGCGTCGGTCCCTAAAAATAGGAGACACGTTAAAAATGACACCAGTCCCTAAAAATTAGGAGACTCGTCTAAAATATTGACATTTGCCCCTAAAAAGGAGAGTCACGTCTGAGTTACCAAAAGAAATAATGGATATAATCCATTATATTTTGGGTTTATTGGTAATTTGTTTTTTTTAATGGTTAACGTCGGTCCCTAAAAATACGAGACACGTTAAAAATGACAGCAGTCCCTAAAAATTAGGAGACTCGTCTAAAATATTGACGTTTTTCCCTAAAAAGGAGAATTACATCTGGGTTACCAAAAGAAATAATGGACATAATCCATATTTGGTATTTACATTTTTGATATCGGTCCTTTTAAAAAAAGAGACGTGTCGATTTTGGTTTTTGTATTTTTTACAACATGCAAGAAAATTTACAAGCATTTATATATAAAAAAAAATATCAAAAATACCAGTAGAAACCCTGAAAAATTACTTGAGTGCCACTGTATAGGTAAAATACTGAAATACCCTCGAATTTCTCTGAAATTACGAAAATGCCACTGGCGGCGCGTGTGGCACATGCGCGGCTACTGTTGGCGGCGGGGAGATTTCCCGGCAAGATTTCTGGCCGATGGTCGATCCTGGTAGATCTGATGTCTAGGATTCTTATGGTGGTGGTCTTGACGGTCGTTGATGGCTGATGAGCAAGAATCGACGACTTGAAGCTTCGGTGGCAGCCGACGATCGCGGCCCTTTTCCGGCTATATGGGGCAGCGAAAAACGCTGAAACCGGCCGGGGTTTTGCTTTATATGAGGATAGAGACCTTTCTGTGGTGGTTTGGAAGCTTGAAATGGCCGGATATGGGAGATCGGAGGAGAGAGAGGGAGTCGCCGGCGAGAGGAGAGAGATGCTCTGGGTTATGCTACGGTGAGAACGTTAGCACGGTACACCGGTGCCGCTGAGGCCTGTGATCCGTTGGATCTCTGATGGAAAGATCGTGTGGCTGTGATTGGCCCGATATGCAGGTTGATCGGACGGTCCGGATGAACAGAGGTGGGATCGGGTGTGACGCGGTACACCGAAATATCGGTACACCGGGTGACGCGGCGCAACGGGATCAAAACTTAGATTATTTCAAGGGCTGAGATGTGTTTGGGTTTTAATCTGGTGTGGTAAGCCCTATTGTATCTTATTAAATCAACGGTTCAGATCTAAACACTATTAGATCTAACGGTTAGGATATTTTTGATATTTTTCAGATTGTTTTTAATCAAAATCAATATCTTACTTGCATGAAGAAATAGTAAAAAAACATGAATAGTGATATAGGATCGTCTCTCTCCTCTTTCTTTCTCTCTTTTTTTTCTTTTCTCCTCCTCCCCCTCTCTCTCGCGTACTGTCACTGGCTATTTATAGCCAATGAGAGGGGACAACAAGCATCTGCTTTAAATAAAAAAATGTATCCATCCAACTGCTCGCCTACAATAAATATAACTGCCCCGCCTAATATGAAAATTCTGTATTATTAATTTTGTTTTATTATATATAATAATATATATTTATACAGGTAAAATTAAAACTTAAATCAGTATTAGAAAAAGCCTGATTCAACCGCTAAAAATCAATTTTTATTACCGAAAATTATGTTGAAACATATAAAAAAAACTTTCAATGGATATAAACCCGGTGGACCGGGTTTTGACCAAAAGATAACAGGTTCGACCCACAACGGCATGAAACTCATTTTTTATCCTGGTCGACATGGTTTGACCCGGTGAACTCGGTTTTGGTCAAAAATGACGGTTTTGACCCGAAACGGCCCGAAACTCATTTTTTACCCTGGTCGACATGGTTTGAACCGTATTGACTCGGTGAACTCGGTTTCGGTAAAAAATGACGGTTTTGACCCGAAACGGCCCGAAACTCATTTTTACCCTGGTCGACATGGTTTGACCCGTATTGACCTGGTGGACTCGGTTTTGACGGAAAGATGCGGTTGACTCGAGAAAAATATATTTTTGAATTTTCCTTTTTCTTAATTTTTTTGGATTTTTATAAATAATAATAGAAATAAAATAACATTTGAGAAAATCTTGGTGGATCCAAAATTGGGTTACAACAAGTTTATATACCACAACTTCGGTTTTGATAGCAAACTTAGCAAGAGATTGTTCACACTAATAACTTAGAGTCCGCTCTATCAATTAAAATAAAAAATCATAGGAAATAAACATTGAAGAACAAACATATTCATTCATCATATAAACTGAAAAAAAAAAGGTAAATTAAATCTCACAGTTCTTGAAATCCAAAGGTTTCTGTGTCCTTACAACCAAGAAAAAAGAGTTTAGCCTTGCATGTCTGTTAAGCAACTAATCAAAAAGAAAGAAGAATGCATGAATTCGGGTTTGTGAAGGAAAGAGGTGTGTTTTCTCTCTTGGCTGGTTGTCTCCTCTTCCTTTCTCTCTTTCTTTTTATATCTTAGGAAACCATAATCCATTTTCTACAAAATAGTCATTTTCTAAGTAGACAGTTTACATTTAAATAACTATTTTCCAAAAAAAAAAAGAAATAGTTTTGCATAAAATCTTCAAGCTTTGACTTTTGACTTAATGGAGCTAAATTACCGAAATAAAGACTTGAATGTCGGTTTGGATGCTTTGGGACGTAATTTGAACTTGTTTCTTCACAAAACATGTTTGCTAGCAGAATTAATATGTCATCTTAGAAAAAGCATATCTCTCATATGAGCTCGTTTTCTGCTGAAATTTGGTAGGCTGATAGGTCTTCGAGTTTGCATCAAATGGACTTATGTAGCTTAAGATATTCAAGTTGAAATGGTTGAAGGTCAACATTGGCAGAATATGAGATTTAACTTTGAAGGCTGCGATTTCCATGCTATTTTTTTATATATATTTTTCTTGTCATATATGTATAAAAATATATGAATGTTAGCTTTTTAATGCCATTGGAATTACTTTGTTTTAACCTCTAAAGCTCAAGCTCTACATAAAACATCGATCAAAGGATAAATCTGTCAATTATCTCCAATTTAATTCTTTTTGAATCTTACACAAAACATAAAACAAAAATATCATGGCATTATATATATATATATATATATATATATATATATATAATATAGGCAAAATAATAGGTAAATGTTGGTAAAACTATAAAATAACATGGTTGCATCACCCAAGTATCTTGGGTTTGGCGCTTAGGATTTGTGTAGTTTTTGTGAGCTAAGAAAAGGTAATGGTTTTGTTGGGGACCAAATTATTCATGCAAATGTGTTGAATGGTCTTAGGACATCTAACTAATAATTTCTTGTGAACTTCTGATGTATTGTTAAGAAAAAAAACTACACCGACATGCTTGGGTATGACAACCATGCCAGACCTAAGCATTTGGGTCTAGCAACCATGCTAGATCCATGTGCCTTTTAAAAACAATATATTTAAGAATTCACTTATAATTGTTTTAAAAACATATTTATTTTGTATTTTTATCTTTATCTTTTTAACCAAATATATTTTTATCTTATCTATATTTCTTTCTTTTGTTTTAGGACATTAACCACACGCATCCCTAAAATTCACTCAATTTTTTTTATTAATCTCTAATTTTAGTAAAAAAATCATTTATATAATTGCACAAATTAAGATAGTTAAAAGGACAATAAGTTTTTTACATATTCAATATTTTCTTTTCCTACAACATAATGTATCAATTCAAAAGTTCAAAAGTTTTCTCTTAGGATCCTATATCTCAAATTTTCATATATACTAATAGTTATAATATAGATTAAACTCTCCTTGCAACAAACTTTGACAATTAGATCATGCACCAACATTTCAAATTTTAAAAAACATGAACCCTTTAAAAAAATGTCCAACACTTGGATGGAAACATAAAATTAATATTTTTCATCTATAATGCATAAATTTTTATTTTTATTTTTGAAGACTTGAAATAAATCACTTAGAACTCAACATTTTTTTTTCATTCTTTCCTCTTCAAATATAACAAATTTATAAAAGAAGTTGCACAAATAAAAAAGAGTTTGTAGTTAAGTTCTACTGCATATGAATGAAAAATCATGCTTGAATGAGACAATGTTTATTTTTACAGTCCAGTCATTCTTTTGAAAAAATATAAATTTTTTGACCTAGGCACACAGGTCTGACATGGTTGTCAGGCCTAGCTAGACCCAAGCGTCTTGGGTACGACAAACATGAATGATTTGATAAACAACAAATAAAGAGAACAATTATAAACTTTAGTTGTCAAGAGAGAGAGAAAAAAAAACATAAATAATCGATTATCGACAGCAATCCAATCATTATTTGTCTACACGCGCCACATCATGTGGAAAAGGGTATGATTGTGCATCCAGTGAGACGACAGATGATCAAATTTGGCCACTGGAAATCATCACACGTGCCTCTTTGATGGCGCAGACACCACCCATTCATTGTGGAAGAAAACGAAAAGCTAAAGAAACATCTCGCGAAAAGATGAGAAATTAAAAGTAAAACTACTATTACAATTCATAGTAAAAAATCTCTTGATCTATAATTATTTTCCCATACCATTTAGCTTTTGTTACAATTATTTTAGCATGTGAATATAAAATGAGCGTCTTGGGTATATGAGATTTTAGCATCATTTGTTTTTACGATGTAAAAGTGTTTTTTTAATTAAATTTTTTATATTTTTAAATTGTTTTGATATGATAATATAAAAAAAAATTAAAAATAATATTTTTAAATATTTTTAAATAAAAAATATTTTAAAAAACAAATGATAAAAACACCAACATGATT
>Ga0325402_1002045_pt1 | contig 17382 bp, 10 predicted proteins | sample PopdelMetagenome_22_FD_207212 | JGI IMG/M metagenome (GOLD analysis project Ga0325402, IMG submission 207212) | Populus deltoides microbial communities from Bellville, Georgia, United States - Xylem-PdKOR-R3 | ecosystem: Host-associated > Plants > Phyllosphere > Stem > Wood/Secondary xylem... | reverse complement strand
TATTATTTTAGGCTAATTTTATAAATTTATTCAATTAAATCCCTACTTGATTTTTGCTAGGTTTAAAATTGTAATTCGTATAAATTACACTTCAGTTCTCAATTTCTAAAACTTATTTATAATCAAGTCACACTTTATTAATCATCTCATTTTAATTTCTAACCAATGGTTCTTATGTGTGTGGCCATTAGGTTCCCTAATAAGTTGCTCTAAATATAAATCACGATCTTAAATAAAATTGGATTAAATAAATTAATTTACTGTCAATTCAACAATTGATTTATTTATATTTGAAGATCAAGTACAATATTTAACAATCTGTCATTATTCCCCAAATATTAGAAAAATCAAAAGTGATTTGACTTAATATTTTAGTGGTCAATTACTCGGTGTAATTATTATCCCTTCATAAAAAAATATTATGATTTAAATATTATAGCATGAAGTGTTTTTACTATGTTAATTTATGTTTGTTCTTAATATCATAGTCATTGATTCTTTGAATAAGATTTGAAGTTTTTTACAAATCTCATTCCACCTTGTGAAAGGATTTACAATCAATATTATTTAAGAACAAATGAACATTTTTCATAATTCATCAAAGGTGATGAATTCTCTTTTGATTACTTAAATGCCTTCATATAATTCATGTTATACCCAATATCTGCTCATTTGTAACCATTGATTAGAACAACGTGTAGCAAGATCAAAACATAACAATCCCTATATAAGATAACTTAGTAATCTCAAGTCTAAGGATCACTTACACAACCGTCACATGAGTATATCTATAGACACATGTGATTTCTCTATAAGAAATTCTCATATGAGTCAATTAAGTGAACATGTCATCTGATAAGCATCTATAAATTAATTTTAGGTATCTTCTATACCTCAACTTATGAGAACAATTATATCCTTTCATAAATAAAATAACATAATATCTATCAGTCTCAAGTCTAAGGATCACTATATAAGATAACTTAGTGATCTCAAGTCTAAGGATCACTTACACAACCGTCACATGAGTATATCCATAGACCCATGTGATTTTTCTATAAAAAATTCTCATGTGAGTCAATTAAGTAAACATATCATCTAATAAGCACCTACAAATTAGTTCTATGTATCCTCTATACCTCAACTTATGAGAACAATTATTTTCTTTAATAAATAAAAGAACATAATATCTATGAGTCTCAACAACTTAATTAATATCTAGTCTTAATAGAGTATTGACTACGAATATTTTAGAAACAATGCTCTAATGCAATAGGAATCCTATAATTATAATAACTTCATAATTTCTTTTGCAAAGCATTTTTGTTCCAAGGACTTTATCTTTACTCCAGACTCATTAATAAAATATTTAATTTATTAATCAAATATTTGATGAATATCAAATATAAATAAGCCTTTTATTAATAAATTATATATATTTACATGAACAAAGTCAATGTCATGTGTAACCAACCGGTTGGCTACAAGACATATACACTAACAAAAGACACACTTCACTATTCACTACAATAGTTGATTGACATCTACGATATTTGCTAAAAAAATTGGTTGCCTTAGGACTAGGGGTGTCTTGGTATTTTCACACGATGCATTAGTGATTATTGATTTTTTTAAGGTATTTTCATCTATTCAACATTTTAATGAACATTAAAATAACCAAAATATCCCTAAGAGTCAAAAATCAATTGTTTCGGACAGAAGTATTTAGTTATGTTTTGTTTTTTAATACACATTACAATTACACATGGACCCTTACATCCAAGAAATTTAATTCATTGGGGTTAGGGGTATTAGGGTCTTTTTGTCTCTTTTTTTTTTTGTTATTTGTTAGTTTGGTTGAGGGTATTGATGTATTTAACATTCAAATAATATTTTTTAATTGGAAAAGGCTGATGGTGCAAAGGAGCTTTTGTGTACTTTGGATAGCATGTGGGAAGGCTCTCGATTGTAAAAAATGGGCTTCTGTTATATCATTGTATTCATCATCATCTTCTCTTCTATAATAAGTGACGTGTATAGTCTAAATATTGTCGATTTATTACCAGTGATGTTTTCTTTTTTTCTCAGTCGTTTATCTCTCCTATCCCCAAAAACACATTATAGTCCTCATTTTTATTGATATTTAAAATTCAGTCTTTTTAGTTTTAATTTTTTAATTTTTATTGTTTTTTTGTTGTTGAAGTTTTATTTGTTTTCAATCTAACCCTTGGTTTCTAATTTGTATATACAATATGTCTCGATTTGGTCCTTCTACTTTTAATTTCTTTTTTTCTTTTTGTCAATGTTTTTATTGCTTTCAATTTTATCCTTCAAATCAAGTTTATGATTTTTTTTTTCAATGAGAATAATAATGATTTCAAATTGGCCCCTCTTCTTTTTATTTCTTATTGTTTTTCTTAGCTTTTTTGTCAATGTTTTTATAATTTTCAATTCTATCCTTCAAATCAAGTTCAAGGTTTTTATTTTTCAACAATAATAATAATAGTTATTATTATAATAATATCCTTCAAATAATAATAATAATAATAATAATAATAATAATTGTAGTGGTAGTGACAATGGTGATGGTAATAGTAGTATTAGTAATGATGATGATGATGATGATGATGATGATGGTAGTGGTAGTGGTGGTGGTAGTGCAAATAATAATGGTAGTAATAATAAAAATTATGGTTATGACATTAGTTATAATGGTAGTAGTAAAAAAGGAGAGGAGGAGGAGTGATGACAATAAAAGTAATAGCAGTAGTGATGATGATAGTGGTTATAGTTATTAAAATAGTAATAATACTAATGATAATCTAGCAATAATTGTTGTGATGATGATGATGATGGTGATGATGATAATGATAATAGTAGTAGTGGTAGTAGCAGCAGCAGCAATAACAGTAATGATAATGATAATGATAACAATAATAGTAATAATAATGATAGTAATTTTAATAATAATAGAAATAGTGATAGTGATAATAATGATAATAATAACAATGATGATATTACTCATTAATAATAGTAGTAATATTGATTTTGATTCTTATTCTTTAGATTGATATTTTTTTTTCAATCCTTTTATATGATTGAATTTTTTTTTAATTTTATCATTTAATATTTAATTTATTGATAATTGAACTTCATGATTTTTCTAAATTAGATGTTTTAGGTCTAATGATTTGGGTCATAAATTTAAAAAGTTAATATATTTTTTTAAAAAAAAAAACTTTATGTTTCTCTGTAAATTTAGCAGAATATCTTATATTGACTTAGCACTAATTAACGTGGTTATACATTTGTTATGAACAATTTTCTATGTTTTTTTTTAAACCCCATTTCAATATCTAAATATTATTTTTTGTAAAAAAAAAAATAATTCGGCCTTGCGGGGAGAAGCGCGGGCAATTATGCAATGTTACAACACTCCAGGCCTTTATATGTTTTTTTCTTTAAATTTGTTCAGTGTATGGTACTCTATTACAAGGAATTTGAATGCTTGTTCCCAGGATTCGGACTTGATGAGGCACAGTTCAGAGCAATCAGTCTTCCATAAACAGGATGGTTCTGGTGATGGTATTCCTAGATGGCCATGGTTCGTTTACTTAACTGGGACGATGGTGTGCCTGGTCTGCAGCTCCCTCTCTCACCTCCTTGCTTGCCATTCCAATCGTTACAATTTGTTCTTTTGGCGCCTAGATTATGCTGGCATCTCCCTTGTGATAGTTTCTTCATTCCTTGCTCCCATCTATTATACCTTCTACTGCAACCCCAATCCACGGTTCTTTTATCTAACCTCCATATTGGTGCATTTGACATTGCAGGGCACAGCCATCAGATTTTTCATGTGTTTATTGTTCTAGCAGCACTTTCTCACTCTGCTGCCACACTAGTTATGATGAGATCGCAAGCCTGCGCGCATGTTATGTAGGCATTTTGCACTAAGCTAGCTAATTGTTGACAGCATGTTTTTTAATGAATTTCTCCCTCATGTTGCAAGACTTTCATTGTATTATTGTAAATAAGTATGTTCAATTCTATTCAAAATAGAGTACAGTTAACTTACCAGAGAGTAGTGTTTCAATTCGACTTCGTGAACACATAATTACATGTATAAGCTTTGCAGCTGGGCAAGTAATTTCCATAGCTTTTTACGAAACTAACTTGTGTTGATCTCCTGCAAGATTTTAATGCACTTGTGAGGAATCCTATTATGATAATCGGATGACATGACAAGACATAACATCTAGGGCGATACTGTAACACATGCAAGTTACTTGGAACTTCATTTCTGCGGAACTTTGATAGTGACTAGCTATCATCCCTAAGATACATCCAGGAAAGTATAAATCCTCCGAGGTTATTGTGTTTGAATTTCACAACCAACAAAGAGATATAACACGGAAATTAGCCAAAAAAACATATAACAAGTGTCATGAGCTCTCCTCAAAGTAACTGAGATCGTTCAATGGTCATGGTATGTCTTTCCCATGCCAGTCTATCAGACCGATTCTCTCTCCTCCCTCGCTGCAATAAAACCAAACGTTATCAGAAAATATACAGATTCCCGAGACAGATGATTATGTCAGACTCAGCAACATTGCTCTTCCCCACTCATTACAGGGGCCTTCAGTTGCTGCTTATTGCTTCTCTCCTCTCTTTCATTGCTACACATCCTGCGTCTCAAGCAGATTTCTTTCCAGTTTCCAACTTCGAAAAGTTCAGGATATTTTTCAACTTGCAACCTCAACAATATCAGCTTCATTATCGCTGTAATCCGCCCAACACTTGCTTGGTTTCTCCTCAATTGGCAAGCTATCACAAGTTTCTATTGCTACAACAGTATCACTGGTCTCTGGGAGCTCGGCAGGATTTTCTTCTATTTCGGGATTTACATCTTCTTCTTGATGTTCTTTCTCACCTGACTGGTCTTCAACTCCTACTTCAATTGCAGAAGTTTCAACACCATTCTCTGCTTCAGCTTCACTCTTGTTTTCAACACGAACATCAACAGAAACTAACATGGGTGTTTCTACTGAACTGACTGGAGAGGCTGGAAACTCATTTTGAGTTGCTTGAATACCGTTCAATAATGCTGGATAACCATTTGGTGACACAGGAATACTGGTTGGGGAAATGGGGAAGCCATTTGGAGATACTGGCATACCATTCGTGGTAGCCATATAACCGTTTTGCAGCATTGAATAGCCATCGGGAACCCAAGGTTGGCCAGGCACAAATTCAGCTGCATGTGGGTTCATTATTCTAGGAGGGCTGAAATGATTCCCATCCCCTGTATGCTCACCATTGTTGAAGCTCGGCTTGTTACGTGGAACGCGATTTCCAGATCTGTTAAAACCACCAGACAGCCTCGGACCATATGGAACCCTAGCTGTTGCTGACTGATGAGGTGATCTGCGAACAGGATTGACAGTAAGCATTGGAGGAATATTCACTGGTGAAGGAAGAAGTCCTCCATGATCTTTGAATCCTGGAATGGTAACTGAGCCAAAAACTGGAATTATTGTGGATGGGTTAAATGGTGGTGCAGCCGCAGAAAGTTTCTTGGCTGTCTCCTTGCCGGTTTCTGTTTCATCTTGCTTTCCTCCTTCAGTCGACAATGCCTTAGCATTTGTATTGTCACTAGATGGATCCAGAGTATTCTCATCTTCTACCCCTTCATTTGAGATTGAAGCATCTTTTTCCATCAAACCAGAATTTTCAGTTGAAGTAGATTTAGGTTCCATATCAGGGGAAGCTGCTGGGAAACCGTCTGATACTTGTGTTTCTGGCACTTCAGTTGGGGAAGAGATGGTATTTGAATCCTTGGAAGTATCCAAATTCTCATTACCCAAGAATGAAATGTTTCCAGCTTCTGAGGTATTAACTTTAACAGCAACTATTTTAATTTCAGCACCATTGTCTTCTTTATCAGTGCGATCCTCAACAGCAGACTTCTTTCCTTCGAGTTGCTCTGTCGCCACCAAACCCCCTACTTCTGTTTCTTTCTTTTGATCGACAGGACTTTTCATTCCCTCTGAAGCAGGAAGATGTTTCACTGCTTCAGGTTTCAGAAAGTTGTCTACCTCAGCAGCTTTTAATGTTGTCACCTCTCCTGATGTGACATCAGTTGCAGATGCCTCATTGCTACCCTGAGTACTTGGTTCCATTGGAAGATTTCCTTTCGGCAACTGTTCTGCTACTGCCTTCACAATTGTCCCAGGAGGAGCCAAAGCAACTTCTTTATAGGAAAAGATTTTTCCAGCTGACTGAATGCTGATTGGACTTGCTGTTGGGGCTGCTTTGGCAACTTGTTCAGTTGAGGCCGGGGTAGCTGGGGCTGATTTAGGGGTACTTGATTTCTCTGCTCCACCAGTAGAGGCACCAGAGTTATTTACTTTTGTACTGAAGCTGGCACTCTTGGCAAACTTTTTAGGAACAGGAACTGTCAGTCCAGTGGAAGTAGCAAGATCATTCGGTGATGTTCTAGGGGATGCAAAATTGTTAGGCTTTCCTCGGAATCTTGATGACTGGGGTAAATTCATGAAGTTGGTATTCAATTTGGCTAGGCTTGGCCTCCTTGAACCAGAAGATTTGCGACTTGTCGGTGAACGACCTTTAGGAACAGCTTCTTGCCATCCTTCATCTGAGTCTTCCTCTTGGGTCTTATCATCAGTCTTCAACAATGACTGATCTGGAAGACCAGAATCAGATTTTTCATTCCCAGGCTCTGCAAATTGAGTTTCAGATTTGTTTTCCTTATCACTTGAATTTTCTACAATAGGATAAGTTGGTGACAATATTTCATCCTTTTGGTATTCATCTGAGACTGTCTCCCCATTTTGGCCTGGTTTGCCTTTAACCTGCATGATGAAAAGAAAACTTCAGCCATTATTTCAGAAAAGAGAAAAGTTAATACCAGTAGCATAAGCAAAAATATGCAGGTACAAGAGTTTATGACCTTTGCACGAGCTTTCTTTTGTGCTTCTCTTGCTTTCATATCTGCATCTGGTGTTATATAATCCAAAAGATCTGAAACACTGATCCAATACAAGAAAATATTGCATAAAGTTGTTATTAACACATGATATCAATGAATTCAGTAGAAAAAGAAAAGAAAACTTGCTACCATGGACCAATATAAAGCACATATTTGATGTCTGCTGATTGTTACCTTAAATGACCTTTACTCGAGATCGAGGCATCTGGCTTTGGAGTACCGTTGCGCGCGGCTTCTTGCTGCTCCAGAGCCTTTGACTCAAAATATTCAAGCCATGCAGCTGCATCCTGTAAAAGCCATCGTGTACAGATACAAGGAACACGAATCACAGGAAAATATGAGATTTGACTATTGAAAATTGAAATATTAAACTTCATACTACCTGAGTGCGTAGATCCTCAGGTCCAAGTTTGGCCTGCAGTATTTGCAGAGTAGTCTGTTCATGCTGAACACTTAAGGAGTAAACTTCCATCAATGACAGAGCAATTGCTATGGCATGGTAGCTGGCAGCAGTCTGAAGAAGCCAGAAATGTGTTAAGACATGACAATGCAAGCTATTACCTTCATTAAAAAGGGGACATGTGCATACATGCACACACGCAATTGTCAAGTGGTTGGATTCAAGAAGCAGGATTTCTGGATTTATATATTCAATGTTTAATCTAGACATACCTTTTGAAATGTTATTGGTTTTTCAAACGAGTAAATCTGTTATAGTCATAGATCCACTACTGCCTCTCAAGTCTCAGCCCTTCTAGTAGCCCCACTTTATAATTCTTGATTGTTTAATTTGGTTGCATCTAAAGATATCCAAATCACTAAGGATATCAAAGTTGAGAGAATAGCGAGTTCAATGATGGTAATATCATTTATTGAAATTTTAACTCTAACCAAGCCTTAACATTTTTAGCACAACTATTGAATCAGTTTTAACCTTCTTGTTTCATTTTCTAGGTATTAATTATTTTGAGTAGTGAAGGCTATCTGTAAATCACGGAAGAAAGACCATAATAACTTATGTTGTATAAAGAAAACAAATATTTTCTTGACCAAACCTTGAAATTCAGCCAAAAAGTACGAAGCAGCCAATATAAGGAAGAGCTGGCTTGCCAACAGTAACTGGTGTGTAAAGTACAAATTGGAGAGGATGATTATGCATTTCAGATTTTGTAGTCTATAATTACTGTTTTCTATTTTGTGCTTCTGATTGAAGGCTGTATGAATAACCGAACTGTTAAAGTTTTCTTATTGATAGAGAGGGGGGGGAAAGAACTTGCCTGTATATGATCCGCTCCAAGAAGTCTCTGGTTACACTTTAGAGCCTCGTGAAGGTACCTAAGAGCAACATGCACGTTCCCTAATCCTTCTTCCATCATTGCTACATTGATATACGTCGCAGCAGTATTTGGATGAGATGGCCCGCACGTTAGATGCAAAAGATACAGTGCACGATTGACATACCTGGAAAAGCAAAAAGGTAGCCATTAGGGCATTTCCCTTGATACTGGTTATAACTCCTGAAAGAATTAACTATATTTCATTCTTATAGATGCACTGCCTGCCCCACTCCAGCACCATAATATTTTATTTTATTTTTATCACAGGGTTGGCATCAGATTCTTTGTTTTTCCAGCTCAATGTGCGTGAAAAATTCTTAAAATTCCTTTCTAAGACCCCCTTTTGGATGTGAAAGCTTTTTGTCTCGATGTTGGTGTTTTGGTTTTTCCTGAGAGCATTTCAGAAAACTCCAATGAGATGGTTAATTTTAACTCGTAATAATGGAAGCCCCAAATAACATAATCTTTTAATTGACAATTATATTTTCTTTCCACGATTTAAATAGATAAAGTCCCTCTTGTCTTTAACTAAGGAGTTTATCTATTGTCCTACCAGTGAATAAAGTGAGACAAGCCTGAATTCTATACGCTAAGAGCCTCAATAAAAGTTTATACTCATCTCATAGCACCATACAGTAGCCCATGGCACCACATAAAGCTATGAAAAAGTAGAGAGGATAGCCATTGCGGAGCCACAGTCAGGTAGAAAATTAGTTTTTGGTTAGGAAAATATGAAAACGTACTTCAAGGCCAATTCCGTATGTTGAAGACGATAGTAGAAGACAGCTAAATCCCCGTAACTTTTCATTGTATCAGGATGATCAAGTCCAAGCTCCCTCTCATTAATATCCAATGCTTTTTGTTGATAAATGGTAGCCTAAATAAAGTGGAGGAGGTCAGTACAGAAAATCACGACACTACACCAATTAGATGACAAGCAGAAATATATTAAAACATGTAATGGTGCGCTTGAATCTTGAATCTTGAAGGTAACACTTCAAAAAAAGTACAGCATACTCTATTTGTTAAGGAAACTGCTCCCTTTACAAGTTTTACCTCACATATGAAACTGCTACTTTACTTGATTCAGATTGTACTTAAGATATAAAAGAATTTCGAAATTTAATTGCTTTCTCCTTTTGGATTTCATGGACTTGATGCAAGTTGTCTTCTTTATTTATATTACTGTTTCAAATTTCCCCCGCAGTAACTAGGATAATCATGCAAAGAAGTATGGGAGTAAATTCTCCCTTTATCTTTGTGATTCTCCATAAACAACACAAAATACCTAATGAAGAACATGGAAACGCACACCAGTATAGAACAATAGATAGAGTATTAGAGATCAGTATAGAACTCGGAGGTTCTTGATTTTTGGTAATTGCATAATGAAACTCATTAACCTCATAATAAAAATACCAAACACATAAAAGCATAAAGTATTTACCAAACCTTCAGGAATGGAATGGCAATCCAGTTCTTTTACATACTGTAAACACTCTAAACTGTTTATATTCAAGCTCTTTAGGACTCATAGCTACGCTAAGATCTTTTTCAAAGTCAAACTCAGAATATCATGTCAAGACAGGCATCACGAGGTGAGGTATCTATGACAACTAAACATGTATTAAGATTTCTAATCGAACTTGACTCTCAACAATTCTTCTTTCTCAGAGTTTAATTTGTATCCTTCTATTATTTCTTTTGATTATAATCTTGAATCCATTTGTTTATGCAAATAAAATTCAATATCCTTTGATATCTGTAGAAAAGCCAAGTGACGAGATAGTCCTTCTTCCACGTATAACAAACTGAGCAAAATTGTGCTCATTCTTAAACATGTGATCATCAACAATACCAAACAAACCAAACCGATTAAAAAGGAGAAAATTGATGTTCAAATCATTTTGAGAAAGACAAAAAAGACATTAACTATAAATTCCACCATCTTGAGTTTCCCAAAAGTTTAAATAACTAGATACATGCTGCTGCTACTTATCGCTTGGCATGCAGTGGATGTATAGAAGTTTTAAAACATCTTAAAGCACATACCTGATTAAAATCCCCAGTATGGTAGAGAACTACAGCCAGAAGACTATATGCTCCCGCAGTCATTCGATGGTAAGGGCCACAGACTGACACGAGTTTTGACAGTGCCTTCAAAATTCAATATCACATATATGTTAACATTACTGGTTTTACAAATCGATAAGAGTAAGAAGTCATCTCCACAAGAAAAGTTATAATGTACCTTAGTTCCATAGTTTACAGCATCCTCCAATTTACCTTTATCTAAGGAAGTTTTGGATGATTCTAGCAGGGTACGTCCATCCGCAGATGAACATGCAACATGCTATAGGAGAAGTATATTGTCAGATACTACAAGAAAAATGAAAGTTTTTAAATGAGTTACTAGTATCTTTACCTTGTATACAGGAACCATGCTTATAATATCAGACCTCTTGAAAGGAAAAGCATTGTCCATATCATAGTCCCTGGGAAGAAGCTCAAGGCCAACCTGACAGAAGATGACTTCACTTATAAACTTAAGATGGATTATTATACACACTGTGAGGCTTCTCAAGCAGTAGCAGGAGGGTCATATATTCAAACCTTGTGGGACAGTCCACGAAGAATGGCAAACTTTCTTAGATCCTGGTAGCTCTCATGCTTCCACTGCCACCCAAACCTCTTTCCAACGAAGGTTTCCACCCACTTACACTTTAGTTTCTCATCATTTATGATATCTGAGTCCTCAGTTTCAGTTGAAGGCGTTCCTAACAATATATTTAGACATGATGCAATGCAAGCAGCCAAGTCAGCAACGTCATTAACTGATGCCACAACAGCTTGTAAAATGTGCTTGTAGGCTCGGACAATCATTTCATGTATACATAGTGATTGCACGTGAGGGAGCTTGTCTGCAAGTTCAACCTAGAATGATAGAAGAAAAGAAAAAAATAATAAAGCTTCTGAATCCAGCTATATAGATAAGCCAACTCTGATAGCATTAACAAAAGATTTTCTTGTTTGGAATAGAAAATAACAAGACAGAACTTTCACAAAAGGTAAATTACCACACGCCCCAAAGAACACATCTGCAAACCCCGTGTATGCATAAAATCTGTCAATGTTCTTCCATCAACTGGTGAAAGTTCCAGGGAGCCAAAATCTGCCACCTAAGATATTGAAGCCACATGAATCACTCATATTAACACCGAAACATCTTAGGATTCAAAAAAGAAAAGTCGATTATCAAAAAACTAACCAGTTTTGGAAGAGCAGTGTCAGCATAGTATTTATATGCCATTTCAATCAACTCATCAGGTGTCTGCAAAATCAACATAACCACAGAAAATATGAATTTGAATATGATTGATTGATAAAATCAGAATACTGGGGGTTCCTCTTCTCAACAAGATAAATAAGCAATTATCACAATGATAATTATAAATAACTAATGTTAAATATTTAGCATTAAGTATAAGCAAGTAAATATAGAAGGTCAAGACTCCCTGAAGATCAACTCTTGAAGAAATGAGTTAGTTGTTTAAGTCCAGAAAAATAAACGGAACAAATTTAAGCAGATAGATGTTCTCCTTGGAAAGTAGTAAACAAACCTTGAGGTGAAGACCGGTTTCTGATTCTCTAAGTCGCAGATATGCTGCTTCAGGAAGCAGCTTTTTCCATATTACTTTCATTTCCTCATCTTTTTTCTCCATTTCTTCCTGATTAGTGCTATCAGGTTTCTTGCTCACGTCAAGGTTGTTACCAGCATAAACATCCTTTCCCTCTTCAGTTTTGCCAGTTTTGACATCAGTTTTCTTCTTTATCTCCCTTAACAATGCACCTTGCTTTCCAAGCCCCTTGACAGCAGGCTCAGGATTAGTTTCTTCATTTTTCTTAGCCTCAGTTTGATTTTGCAAATGTTGAACCCAACATGCTCCTAGCTCCCATCTGATAGATTTCGTGTATCTACTGGATTCTTCCTGTAGCTTCAACAAACTATCCTCTAGTATTTTCCTCACCAAAGACCTGGCAGAGTGTAAAATTTCGAGATCTCCACCTTGTAGTCGCTGGAGTGTATTAGATGACTGGGGCGTCGATGACTTATGCAATAGCATCCTCAAGCTGAAAAGTAAGAAAATGACAATTAACAACTGTGGATGCTCTTATGGAACAATGGATTTTATTATAAGCCATCAAAGCGTAATTTCTCTGGATAGTGGGTCTGTTTGAGTACAATTGCATACACATATCCATGTGTCATTAAGAAACAGAGAAGAGTTAAGAGAAAACTGATCTGATTTAAGAGGATTCAACAAATAAGCAGTTCATTAGGTCTAAAACATGAATAAATGCATGTCCTGAACAGCAATAAAGCGTTTGAAATGAACTGACCTATTAACATTTAAGGCATTGGCGCCTCCTTCAGAGGGGTCCTCAATGGAAATGTCCTGGGGAATAGGATCCCCTTCCCAGTTCACCTCAGAAGAAACTTTAACAACAGCTGTGAAGCCACAATGTCGAACAACCACTACACCTAAAGTGGGAGTATCCTACAAGATCATAAGCCCACTTCAGCAACTCATACAACTACTTCAGGAAAAACATAATGAGCAAATGTAGCAATTAGACTACTCACATGAACAGTTGCACTTTCATCAGCAGTTATTCCCTTAAGTAAATTTCTCCGAGCAAGTTCTTCCTGTGACACTCCAAGAACCTGGCACCCATCATTTTTACAATCCAACTTGGTGCTAGCATCTGACACATCTCTCGTAATGATAATAATCAAATCTCCAACTCTTTCCTCATGCAAAAACGACTTCACAGTATCACTTAAAAAGCAATGATTTTCAATGATACTTTTGATTGCTGCAACAGCTTTAAAAACAGAAACATCGACAAATAAACTATGAAGCAGAAAGGCTTTCCGGTCCCGAATTTGCCTCTCTTCTGCTGTTTTACAAGGCATTGTTGCCAAAATCGCAAACTCCTTCGCCCATGGCCTGTAATCATGTTTCCCATCTCTTCCTTGTCCTCCTCCATTACCTCCCCAATTCTCATCCTCCACAGGAAGTGGCGGAAAAACAGAAGGATTATCAGCAACAAGCGGTGGAACAACCCACGTGTTCGCTCGAAAACCATAAGGAAGGTTACCAAACTGAAACAAACAATTAACATAAAATACAAAATTAACAGTCAAACATCTCTTATAGTCTTATTAAAACCTAAGAGCTAAAGAGAAGGGAAGGCTTACTTTATTATGCTCAGTGAAAGCTTTCATAAGAGCTTTGTATGCCTAAAACAAAAAATTATAGCTTTAAAAACACCACCGGTGACTGACTTTGATTTTCATTGTAAAAATAAAGCAAAAACACACAAACGACATGTCAGTTTGGAATTAGAACTTACAGAATCAAAAACTCTGCTAATCTGCTGCAACAAACTAACCAAAGAGCGACAAAGAAGAGCGCGTTTTCCAGCTGGATAGAATCCTTCCCGCGAAGCAACAATTGTCATTGGCTTCCCACTGCAAACCCTAACCTGAATTTTTCCATTTCCAAAAATATTCCTTAATTTTAAACCAAAACCACTAAAAATCAAACTATTCATAAAAAACAAAAACTCTCACGTCTATCTGGAAGAAATCATCTTCCGTTTTATCTTCAAGGAAAGGACGACTCGATCTCCTGATATCTGAAATCAACAAAATTCAAAAAAAAAATTATATTAAAAAATCGTATTTTTTTGCATAATTATAGTTGTTATTATAATTATAATGAAAATGAAAGCTGACATTGAACCGGCGGCGTGAGGTGCGAGAAAGAGAAGAATTCATAAAACTGGCCAAGCCGTGGCGGCGGGCACATGGAAACCGTCGCATCCGCTTTCTCCATCGCGTCCGTACAAGCATCCTTGCCACTCTTGTTCACGATTTTCTTGTTATCTCCGCCCGTCTCAGTCGAACCGGACTCCTTTGAACCTCCGGTTCGACCCGGTGTTTTTGTCGGAGAAGTGGAAGAGGCGCCAAATGAGGTGGTGCAGGCGACGATGTCGAGGAGCCGGTGGATGTGAGCTATGGATTGTTCTTCTGTGTAGTCCTCTGCAACAGAAATTTTGAATTCTCGTTAAGTAAAAAATCGGGGTTTTTTGGGTAGCAGTACGCTGTTGGTGGTGCTTAGTGAGATAGAGTGGGTGTTGAAGTTTTGACCGTTGATATGAGGGGCTTACCTTCTGTAATGGTGAGGTGGCAGGGTTTGAGCAAGATGATGTCCACTGAATCTTTGAGTCTGGGTCCCCGTACCTGCGAGTGTGGTAGGAGTCAATGAGTTTGAGGGAAAAAAAGCCGTTAGCACTCCAATTATTGTTTTTTAATATATTAAAACATTTTAAAAAAATATATTTTTTTATATTAATTAAAAATACCTAAAAATTAATTTAAAGTTAAAAAATTCAAAAAAAAAATAAAAATTAGTTTGGGGGCTAAGAGTATAAATTAATTAAAATAGAAGGGCTAGTTACCTCGTGAGACAAGGAGAAATTGGTCAAGTGGCATGTCTCGACATGCACACCCAAAAGCTTTCTCACATCCAAGATCCTGTCCGTGGAGATGCCCTACAAATATACGCAACAACAAAAAAGGTCTTAGAAACCGAGCAGAAAAAATAGAAAATATAATAAAAAAACCGGAGTATTATCGAAATATATACCTACCAAAAACAACAAAACAAATACGAAAAAGCAGAAGATAATAACAAGCAAATTACACCTCATTAATTATTAATTTGACAAAAGAAATATATTTTTTTTTTGGATCAATAGAGATATATTATTCTTAAAGTCAATATAACTTAATTAATTTTGAACAGTTTTTTCTTCAATTTTTATATTATTTAATTAAAAACTCAACAACAACAACAAAACTATACATGAAAGTACATTTACCTTGAGAGACACTTGAGAATCGTCCGGCGTTTCAACGGTGACTTCTATGACAGTAGGCAAAACTGTACAACATTCCATACAAAATCAACAAGACCCAAATTCAGCATTCTCAAAAAAAAATGACAATAATTCAATCCATCGTCTTGCTCGCATTCATATCATGTGCATACACACACAGAATGTTTTTATCCAAGCAATCTAGCTAAAAGGTCCAATTGGTTGCAGAAAGGATAAGAAAATGGAGAAGAAAATTTGTGAGCCATACATTTTCTTCGAACTTATGTAGGGCCTGATAATCCAAATAATAAACTCAATAAGATAAAAAGATAGGGAGGAGGAGGAGGAGGAGAAGGAGAAAGTAATATGATGACTGATGCAATGAATATATATATATATATATGATAGAATTAATAACCTTTTTCTTCCTTCTTCTTTTTCTCTCCTTTAGCTTTATGAGGCTTGGCCTTTCCAGTCTTGGGAGCCATATCGTTGTTGCGAATGAAGGAAAAGAAATCTGTTTTGATTGGTTATAAGAAGTACTCCTTCAATTGACGATAAAAACTATATCCCAGATTGAATTTATCGACTAAACTTCTCTGCATGGAAAATAATTTACAGAATCTTTCGTCGAACACTCATAAGAAAAAACCCCAAGGAATTAAGAAACAAATATATGTGGAGCAAGGACAGGAAGCACCAAGAAAACAAAATAATAATGCAAAAGTGCAGGATTTTTTATTCTTTTTTAACAAATAGAGGGATAATTAAAGGGGGGGAGATTTAGCTAGCTAGCAAGCATGCGTAACCAGTTCATGGCTCAAGCAAGAAGCTGCTTTTATATGGTGAGGAGAAGGATGGGGACAGATAGAGTAGAAGAAAAGAAAGGGAACTGAATTGAAGTTAGTTTGTGTAGGATATTGTTGAGCATAATAAAATCTTTAAGTGAAAGGAAAACTTGGGACATGGGCTAATTAAGGAGAATATGAGAGAACGAGAGAGACTGCTACTGGGAAGAGGATATAGAGAGAGAGAGAGAGAGGGATTGAGAGGTGGATAGGATAAGGTAAGCCAAGTTCTTTCTTGTACACAAGCGTAGCACAAGAATGTAAGTAAACCATTTCAGGCCTCTCATTTTTCTCTTTCTTTATAACTTGCCTCATCGCTTCCCTTTCATCAGAACCCTTTTTTACTCGCTCTAGATGCTGTGCAAGTTTTTCACTGTAAAGAGTTAATTTATGGGTCGTCATCTTGCTAGATTTTACTTGCTGACATGACAGTTTGGAGCCTATAAACGTGTGCCAAGTGTGTAGAACATATCTTGTTGAGGTTGTAGCTAAGAGTTGGGCTGTGTTTAGCACTAGGATACTGGTCTAAGCAAGGAGAAATGGGTTTTCAAAGTAGTTGATATTTTACTCGTAGAAAATATTTTCTTGTGCCCATGTATGGTGAAATTCTTACTTGATACCAATTCTTTCTACGTTCAATTTAATTGTTGAGGAATGATATTGTGACAGGAGGACTGAACCAATTTCTTTTTTTACCAAAATCTTACTATTTTACAAAATATAAGACAAATAATTAATTAAAATAAAATAAAAGCAGATGTATGTTGTCTAGCAAGGTGGTGGGTGCTGCAGAGCCCAACTAGTTTGGTGCAGTACTTCTTTCTCCACTGGGGCTTATATATAATTCTTATCAGGCCACAGGTTTTAAGGAACGGTGGATTCAGGTATTCGACCTGTATGCAGCTCCTCGAGTGGCACTGAAGCAACATCAGGAGTTTCTGGACAGTTACAAACATCTGTCTACTGCCCCTCAAAGAGCACCTCAGCGGGTTCTGCATGCGGTTAAATTGATTCTGATGGGGCCGCGGATAAGAAAAATCGAAAGGCCTGTGTTGATGCTGTCGGTAGGAATAGTTATTGGTATAACCATATGTATTGTTTTACAAAATACTTTACCTCCTCGTACACATGTGCCCCATGACCAGAAAATTAATAAATACTACTGGAAACAATTCTAACAGTAAATTATGATGAAATTTACTGATAAAATATTGTTATGTTATGTCCTTTAATATACACC
>Ga0325402_1002041_pt1 | contig 17393 bp, 12 predicted proteins | sample PopdelMetagenome_22_FD_207212 | JGI IMG/M metagenome (GOLD analysis project Ga0325402, IMG submission 207212) | Populus deltoides microbial communities from Bellville, Georgia, United States - Xylem-PdKOR-R3 | ecosystem: Host-associated > Plants > Phyllosphere > Stem > Wood/Secondary xylem... | reverse complement strand
CTAACACACACACAAATTTATATATATATATATATATATATATATATATATATATATATATATATATATATTTCAAATTTAAAATTGGAGTTGAAGGAATGAGGAAATCAAAAATAAATCCTGGAAACCCTATCACATATGAACCTATTTATATTTATTAGATAAATGAGGTGATTTTTGTTATTGTAGAGTTAGTACGTGTAAGTTTGGGAATATAGTTGAAATTGTGTTTCTTAAAAAATTTTAATTTTTTTTTGTTTTAATTTTTTATATATATATTTATATTTATTTTAATGTGTGCATATCAAAAATAACTTTTAAAAATAAAAATATATATATTATTTTGATATATTTTTAAACGAAAATTATTTTAAAAAGTAATAAAAAAAAAACCCTAAAAAAAGGCAAAGTTGTCCTATAATTTTAGATTTAGAGAATGCAATGATGATTAAAAATTACTCTGTTTATAAAATAGGTTAGATTTGATCCAACTCAAACATCTCATTACTTGATATATATTTATGCAAATTATTCTATTTGTTTGAGTGGCAATATTTTTTTTCTTTTTTAAGTGATTATAAATGTTTGTAGAATAATTTATCAGTATGTTATCGTTGTAGATGATATATTTGTGTATTAGTTTAATAATATTAAAGATCATTTATTTATAATGTTTAAAAGTGTATTAATTTAGTAACATTAAATGTGAAAAATAATACCAATGCATGTTATATATGAGTGAAGATTCTCCCATAATAAATATCTCTAGATAACAAAAATACTTAAATACATACTTCATTAAAATATTAAATAAGATACCGTGGCAATGTAGACCTAAGTGGCATTGTACTAATAATCTTTGGCGTCAAACAAGAACGTTACCTCCTAAAACATTTGAGGAGGAGAAGTTCAAACTTGCCATTTGAGAACGAGAACTAGAACGTGAGCGACAACGTCAGCAACTAAGGGCTAAAATGGCGGGCAGTTTCTGTATTCATTTGTGAGGATGCTAACAATGTTGTCTATACAAGAATGAATCTTCCTGTGGAAATTTTTCCACAGCAATCAAGCTACTTTCCCCTGAGAGCTCTATCTCCCCTAAAACAACGCATAAAAAACACAAGGAAAACCGATTCCCAAAATTGAAGCTAGAGGGTGAAATACCTCCCGGTAAATAAATAAAAAAAAAATTTGTACAAAAAAATTATGAGGTGAAAAACCCGATGGGCCCAACTAATATCCCAACAATTTGAGGCTACAAAGATGATAATGTCCGCGCGAACCAGTTTGATAAACGTCTCATTTTTATGGTGAGCTCTGCATTCTTCTCGAAGTGTGATTCAGCGTTTGAGAGGACGACTTCAAAGTCATGCTTCAATGCCTCCAAGCTTCTATAGTAGTTGTTTTCTAACCTTGACTGGATCACTTCAAGAGACAATGGAACTGGGAACCTGGGAATTTCAGGGATCAAACACCAGCTCAAGCACCAAAAATTTTGCAAGTTACTGCTAATACGTGCTTCTTGAAAAAAAAATCAAGCGTCTCCGAACAAAAAAAAAAAAGGCAAGAGAATATACCTGTTAATAAAATTTGACTTCTGTGAAACTTGCCTTAGCTTTTCAACCCCATAGTGATCCTGAATATGCGCAAAAAAAAATCAGACAAGTCCCCACGATATCTTTGAATTGATTTAGTAGCCACATCTAAAACATTTACAAAGATCTTATACAATAAATTCTTTTCCCACCCTCATGCATGATTACCTGGTCTTTTTTGCCTGATCGCTCTAATTTGGCGAAGGCAGACAACAACTTATTTGTGATCTCCTCATCTATACGAGGCTGCTCCAACTGAGTATCATCATCAAAAAGCTCCCAAGGACTGTGTTCATGCAATTCTTTGGGATCACTCTTGTACTGAACAGTACACCTCTCCCATGGACTGTCAGGAAACTCCGAAGATTTGGGCTTCGTATATAGAACCCGGCCATGCCACCAATCACCATCTTCTTCACCCTCGTTTTTCCACCAGACCTTACATTTATCCCTACGACTCCAATTCCTCTGTATGGCAGCATCGAACCGAGTTCTCTCAACAAGAAAATCTGGGAAGCCAGTCATTTCGGGTAGAGTTAACTTGAATGATTTCTGAAATGTGCTGGAAGTAGGATCTACAAATCTAAGCGTCATTTTGCAACAACAATCTCCAGATCCTGCAAGAGCAGCATACTCAAGGGCTTCAACCTTACAGAACTCGACCGCCCTAATGTTTCCCTTCATTATTTTCCAAGGGCCTGCTTCTTTAGACTTCATGCGATCTAAGTACTCTTGATGGCCCTGAAAAAACAAAGAAGCTTCCAAGATAAATCATTTAAATTATAAGACCTAAATTGCAATTAACCTTAGGCAAGAGTCAAGATAATAATCTTTAGCATCTCTTCAGACTAACCTGTCTCAAATATGCAACTTCATCCCCTTGCTGGGGGATATAACGAGACCCCTCCTCGTGCATTGACAGCATTAACCATGATGCTTTTTTGGCTGACTGATGCAACTTCCTTCCATCTACTGGACTTGTGTCACGAAAGTGATAACTGGCTTTCCTGTTTCTAGTAGATCTCAAGCGAGCTGTCATCCTTGAGCTGGATCCCCATTCTTCACATGAAAGCTGACATCTATTAATGGAATTGTCGAGGGCATCTCTACAAGTATCATCTGATTCATGTCCCTGCTCCAACTGGAGATTATTGCTTGCCATATTTGAATCATGTGTAGGTGCCTTCAAGCCCATGGAACGTGTTCTATGAGATCCACCAGATGCGCCTTCATAGGAATCCCCTCTGAAATGATGAGGGTCACAAGCACTTAAAGTGTCTTCTCTGATGCTACCATCACCTTCTGAGCTAATTCTACCTCTGCCTGGCTTTGACCTTCTGTAAACAACATCAAACATCCTTTTCGGATCTGAACGGGACCCCGAAGAGTTGTCCAAGGATGGCATGGAAATTTCACCAATCTGAGTATCTGATTCTTTCAATCCATCACCTTTATATTCTGGAGCAATTCCATTGGAGCCATTATTCTCCAGGATCTCCTTGACTGGATTCTGTGTCATGTTTGCAGGTTTATCAGTAGATAAATCACACCTACCATTTCCTTGATTATCTAGTGAGTCCTTCAATATCTTTTTTGATCTTATCCTTATCTTTGTTGAGAAAGGCGGGAGGCTCTCTCTGAGATCAGGAGGGTTGTCATTCCCATTAACCATGTGACCCAGGGTTGGTAATTTATCAGAGTCCAGGCATCCGTTGAAGGTTGGGTGCTCTTCACCATTGGACACATCATTTACAAGCTCAAAGGTATCAGCACCAGCATTTCTTCCATTCACTGGTACAACTCCTTTGTCCATGTTATTTTGAACTTCTAAAGTAGGGGATATTGTGCCATTATCCTCCTGAAGTTTTGAGTACCTGTTGAGATTATTTTCATTTTCATTGTGTTCACCAAGGCATGCACTAGATCCAGTATATGCTGCTGATGAAAAGGATTCTCCCAATCTCTGACGCTTAGAAGTACGAGCCTTTACACCTCCCCATCTGATATCCCCATTTTTATATTCTTCAGACAGGTCCAAAGGATAATTTTTTATCTGTGCTCTTCTTCCTCCATCCATTCTGCTGCAATGTGCATCACCAGAAAAATATCCTGGATCTTGAGAGCTTGTAGGAACCCCATTTACCTCAGTGGCTTCCTGAGGAGCTTTGGACGATGATCCAACCAAATCAACCTGGCTGTCACCCTTTTGCATTCCACACTCTGGGAGCACAATCTTACTAGAATCATGAACTGGCAGTTTAAGGACCAATCTCCTCCTATTTATAGTATTCATGTGAGATTCAGTAAATTCATGATATTTTGCGAAGTCTTCAGGCTCTTCCAGGATATCTTTTCCTTTCAAATTCCTGTTTCCCTCATCGTGCAAAGATCTATCTGATTCATCGCTTTCAATATTTGAGTCTTGCATTCCAGATTCAGTTTCTGATAAGTCACCTTCTGAGCCATCTTCATCTTCTGCGTCTGTAGCTGTTCCAGTAATTTTTGAAAATAAACTAAGCGCATTGCGGGCAGCAGCTCTTTGAGGTCTCAAGGCCTTTGAAGTGGAAGACTTCCTCTTTGAAGCTTTCCTGTCAATCCTTGATTTCCTAGTTCGATTACTTCTAATTGAGTTTCCATCACATTCATCCAAATTCTTCCTTTTAACACGCCTCCCAGAAGAAGTCATTATCTCAATCTGCAAAAAGTGGGGGCCAGAAGAATAAGCTAGCAAGTCAAGCATGCATGAAATCCAATATTTTGAAAGAAAATTGTTTAAAAACATGTACTTCAGCCTTTTGTTTTCTCCTTTTAGATCCTCGGAAACCATCCCTGCCCTCAGCCTCACTGTCTTCTGCACTACACTCTGGATCACCAGAGGAACTATAATTTGACCTTCCTTGCTCGGCCTCAGAAGAATTTTCTTGAGGGGCATTGTACTCTGAATCATTGTCATCACTTTGCATGTCATTTTCTGGTTCCCAATCCATGGCATCTATGAAATCAGGCAGTGGCTCAACCAATACATCCAAGTCGGCCAAGGCGAGCATTTGGTTCTCCGGGTCTAGACTGAAGTCTGGTCCAACAGCAAATCTTACAGAAGATGGCTTCCACTCCACACCCAGAGCTCCTAACCGTCTCTGCTGGTACATGCTCTGGTAAGGTTCCGTATAAGGAATCATCCCTAGAATTCTCAAAAAAAAACAAGCACTTGAGAGAATGTAATTGAAAATTGCATATGCCATAAGAATTCCATAATGATAAAAGTTGCCAGGTGAAATTAAAACCTGAGTCACAAAGAAGATCCTGCATATTCCGCCGGAATGGTACTTGCTGAGTTTCCTGAATTAGATGTTTCACATTGTTTGACATCGAGAAGTGAACACAAAATGAAAAGTAACTATGTAAATCAGAACTTCAATACTACTACATCTCATGTAGGATCTATTTGGTCTGCATGAGTCAAAATTTCAAAACCCGACAATTATAGCAAAGAATATTTTTTAGGGATACAATTATAGTCATTTATAAACTCATGCGTTGACTAAAATAACTTTGCATATAGATATGCATGTGTGCATGCAAGCAATAAGTAATTGCCACAGGCTGCAAAATGACATGCTTAGTAATCCAGAATTAGGGCTACAAAAGGACGGGCAAGAATTTTTTCAGGTGAGTATGGAACTCAACAATAAACTCAATTAATCAAAAGGGAACTTCTATAACATACTGCCTTTAATCAAGATGTTACATTCCCTATAATATCAAGTACTTCTCAAGGTGCATGTTTCTTGACATTATGTATGCGATGTAGTGCATAGTAATACATAGGTTTGCTGAAGCCACCAAATTATAGACAGCTAGCTAACCTGGTCAAGTACATTTCCGTAGGTATCTTGTATCAGGGGCCGATAATCACCAAGGAAGAACTGTACACAGAGTGAGTATCATAATGCATTTCCAGAGAGTTCTCAGTAGAACCTCCAAACACGAGTGGTTATTTATAACGCACCTGATCATATTTAGCATCCTTTTGGGACTCGCCTTGGCCTGTATTTAATATGTACAACTGACCCACATCATCCGAAAGTATAATAGATGTCCCGTCCCTGTTATAAAAGTAGTGAATGATAATCATGACAGCAGCAGTAAGGTTGCTAGAAATTTACAGATATATCTTCCAGCATTTTGATTGGGAAAGCATACAATTAAACTCCATCTCAAGTATAATAAACTACATGTACAACAAATAATCATGCAAAACTGATATAATATTGCTAAGTGGCAACGCCTATTTGAGACCTGAACATGGATTCACAATCGCATAAAATTCATCTGACATTTACTTGGATGAATCAAGTCCAGGAAAAGTTTAACTTTACTGAACTGGTAAAATAACCATGAGGCTAAAATACAAAAACTGATACACTAGCCTAACTATAAGGAGTTAACCCAAAGTCCGATGAGAATCTCTCGTAACATAACTTGAAATAAAGCTGAAAACAGTAAATTAATAGTCTAGAAAGCTTCTATTTTAGAAAATTAAACTATCGTAAAACAATGAAAAACTTGTAAGATTCATAAGATGTTCTTGGACATTGATTCAGAAGAGTGATACCAACAGAATCAACAAAATTAGAGATTCCATATTAAGCATCAATAGGCACCTACGGTGAAAACTTTCCATCAACCAACTTGAAATGTGAAATTTCGTAGATCCGGATGGGTGTGCCCTCCCAAATCTAAATAAAGAAAAAAAAATATGAAAGCAAACAGTAACCAAAGAAAGGTATTGCAATATAAAATGAGATTCAGCAAAATGAAGACTCACATCCCACACTATTGTTTTTCCATCATAGCCAGCACTCATAGCTATTCGCGGGTTGAAAGGATGAACATCCAGAACATATGTCTGCCAAGAACACAAATGACATAGTCAGAAACGCTGGACACATCAAGTGAATGACTTGTGAAAAATAAGAGAATCCAACACAATGTGTATCAAGATAAACTGCATTGATATGAAAAATAGAAAAATGAGAAATGAGATCAAAACAGAAAATAGCACCCTTCCAAGAAAATAGGTAAATTCCAGCTGTTTTACAAGGATCTCCTAATAGAAATGTGATACAGGTGGAAGTTGGATTCTGTAAGAATCACCACATAAAAGGATACCAAACACAAGAAAGCATTGATCTCTGCCAACAGTGGTCAAAGAGGTGAAAGACGCCGGAAAACAGGCTTCGAATAACAATTGATCATTGGTCCTTGTATACAAACAGAATAGGAGGTGGAAAAGAAGTCAAAATTCAGCAAAACATGCTTTTGAAATGCTCAAACATACACATTGGATAAACAAACCATTTCTAAAGTAAAAATGGGTAGAGACAGCAAGGATCTGCAAAAATAGGTACCAGTTTCTTCTAGTGAATGAGGCAGGAAAATTGACCGGTAAAACAAATTAAAAAAAATATTCTCTTTTCGGAGATAATAGTGGCATTTAAAATATTACAAAATTTTGCAGAAATTTCCCTTTAGAACTAGCAACAACAATGAATGAGAGATGGTTACTTAAACATTCTGAAAAACTGAGGTCATTACGGGACAACATATAATATATTTGAACTAACAGGAAGGAAACATAAAATACAATTGCTGGCTGCGAAAAACTAATCTATTCTTTTGCAACCCTTCTCAGCTTTTGACCATCAACTTAAAAGAAAATTCACTAAAAGTGAATATCTGAAAATATAGCAAAAACAATGTGAAACAATTATAAAATTAAGAGATGCATTCCACTTGACCCACAGAAAAAGCACACTAGCACATTGCATTTACAATAGTTATAAAACTAACATGGAGAATTGTGACAAGTGATCAGTCAATGGTGAAGAGCACCCCATGAATTTACCAGTCAAGATCATAGGGAGAGATGGTAACACAGAAATTGTTGAATGAGAGGAGCATATCAGTCATCCTGACATGTAACTACATATGGACAGTTTAACATTTAAAGAGGGGAAAAAGGATGCTTGTAAGAAAAATGAGGAACCACTTACAGATTGAGTATGACCAGTCAAAGAATGCACCAAACTACCATCAGCAGCATTCCAAACACATATTCTGCAATCTGCACATGAATCATCACCCCCACACAATCAACTTACAGAAAAAAAAGACTACATTTCCTACTTCAAAAAAATATTCAATAGAATCCAACTCAGTTCCGAATTTCATTTTTTGGTAAGATCAATAACATGAGGGAAAGAATTAATAGAGTTATTTATTATTTATTTTATTTTATTTTATTTTTTAAAATAAAGGGACATAGCACAAAAAAGTCCGTAGAAACTTTTGCAGGGCCATTGAAATTTAAATTTTGTTGTCCCACGCCCAAATCCATATGCGGGCATGTGAGCATAAAAAGATTGAAAAATTTGTGAAACTTATCGAGTAATGCTCTGTCCAAATAGTGAACAGCAACAGCAAAAATAAAATTCAATGGAGAAATAAAAGATGAGCTTTAAACAACAGTGAGGACTCATTGCTTGAAAGTTTCAATGACAAGAAGTAGATTTCTTCCATTTTGGATAAGTGAAACAGACAGCTGCCCTTTCCACTCGGACAATGTCCCTTAACTTGCCCAGGAATCAAATTGTGAATAACATTCCATGGCTTCCAATTTGCTGGAAACTAGATAATCTGCCAGCCAGAACAATACAATCCACAAGTACCAAGGGCAGCAGAAAATGATCTTTGTTGTTATCTTAACAACACCTCAACCAACACCAGCACAAAGTACATGCCTTTTAAGAATTACAATCGTGTTTCCTTTCCTTTTTTCTGAAGGTCTCCAACACTCCAGGAATTTAAAGCATTTAGCAACTAAAATAGAAAGGGATATGACAACATAACCAACAAATAAAACATATCTACCACAAAGAATGAATCGTAGAGCCTAAAAAGTGAGAGTATCAACAACAACATCATTTTGCTGTAAAAGAAGAAGATTTTGTTAGAAGCTAATGGGAACATTTATGAATTTTGAAACAGGTTGACTTATATGGTGATGCTTAAGGACTGATCAAAGAAACACTGGGGGCTGAAATGGACAAGCATTTGTATTACTTCTGCCCCCCCTCCCCCTCCCCTTCCCTTTTTTTTGGCAAAAAAGATAACTGAAGTATGAGAAGATAGCTGAATTTATATAGTTGCACTCACATACATCCATAAATATGTACATGAAAACTTGTAAAAGAAAGAAGCATTACCCATGATAGCAGCTAGGACAAAACGATTATCCAGACTCCACGCAATCATGTTTACCCCACGAGGAGTTGGAAGAATTCTCTGTCGTGGACCTCCTCGTGGAGGTTGAGTAGGCATTGGTGGAGGAGGAACTTTCAGATGATAATGCCGTATCCAACGGCCAGCTTTACCCTTCAAAAAGAAAGAAACATATATTTGTTGTTCAGAAATCAAGAAGGTATCCTGGTATTGCTCAAGGTCACATTGATGCAAATTGAACCTCACAAAAAGTAATTGACTGATTCTCATTTCCCTGAGAAGAAAGAAAACCCGGAAAAAAGGTCATTTACATGTGATCTACGTGATTTTGGAATCCAAATAATTGCACTGCCGTCTCGAGAACAGGTAACAATGCTTTCGTGAAAATACCTGGCATGTTTAATTATGAAGCATATATTGTCAATAGATCTGATTAACTATAACAAAAGGGTGTGATATAGATATATTCTCACAAAGAAAAAGCAATGCAACATAAATAAGCAGTTAAGAAAAATTCCATACCATGAATTTTTAAATTTTGGAATATTTTCTTCCTTTGAGTTGTCAGCCATAGAAAATCTAGATGGCATGGCACAACCACTACAAAACAAAGCAGTATCCTATGTCAGCATTCTAATTTTTTTAATGGCAGCATTAGCACAGAGAAAGAAACACTTACCTAAATTGGACATAGTTGACATCATTCTCGTGGCCAGGTAACACATCTATCTCATGATTTGGCTGGGCTGAATCATCCGTGTTGGATTTAAGAGCATTCCACACCTGCAAGTGATGAAATATTACTAACAAGTTATCCAGTGTTTACATGTCAACAATCATTCACATCAGTTCTCCCAAGATCAATATTCATACCACACATAGAAGATAAAAATAGGATAACCATTAAGCAGAATTGCAAGCAAGCTAAGGGAATTTAAATATACCCTAGCAAGGTGGTCAGAGCTACCAGTGACAAATACAGTTCCATGAGCATTGAATGCACAACAAAAAATCTGATGGCTCTGAGGACCACTACTTGTGGACGGACCACTGTTCTTTCCTGCACCCATTCCATAATTCTTGTAACTTCTTTTGATAAATGAACCAGTTCATCAATCATGAGTTAGAATGAAAAGGTAACTAACCAGCCACAGGATCTGGAGGCCTTGGAACATATATCCGTGTACCTAAGTTGGAAGACCTGGCATCCCAAATCCTACATGTTCCATCATCTGAAGACCTGCAAAGAACGAGTAAAAGCTATAAATTATTGCAGAGAACAAGTACTGAGGAGTCAGCATTGTACTTTCAAGGTAGTGGTGCCAATTTTTTCAGAAGGCAAAAATGTAGATTTTGCCAGGGAAAAAAACCAAACATGAAGCTACAGAATTTTTAATGCATAAAATTCACATGGGTGCAAGGGGAAAACAACTACTACATGATTACTGAAATAAAGACGGGGAGTCAAAATTCACTTGAAACAATGCAGACATTATGTGCCTTAGGGCCTCAAACTAGTCAAACTTGACTCAACTAAATCTTAATCATAACAAATGAAGTGGGATATTGCGAGTTGTTAGGGCTGGAAAATGGATATTTATTGACAACCACAAAAATAATTGATGATCTGAAATTCTCGGAGACAAGAAGATTGAGATACCACGCTACAAATTTAAACATGGCAACGATAAAGAAAAAATCTACGAAGTTAAAGATCCAGAGAAGATAGCAGAGATACATGAATTAAAATTCCCATTAATTTAGGATACAAAAGTTTAAGTCAAGAACCATATCTATCAAATTTATTCATGGTTGGCACCTGGCTTCTCCTCCAATCATAAAAGGTTTCAGATGGGAAAAAAGTAGTTCTGGATTCAAACCTAACAAAGTGATAAAATAAAGTCCTGCAATCTACAGTGGCATGTTCCAATATCAAGTTTCCTTGCAACAAGAGAGTCGTATCCAGAGGCAGTAGATTCATGAAACAAAGAACAAAATCTCAGAATTGTAGAAGATCCATAACATAAGATTGCAATCAGCCTTACGACAAAAGCTGGTATGCAGAACCAGGCCTTGGACTAAATGCAATGGCAGTAACAGCTGCAGAGTGTCCACGAAGAACTGATATTGGCATCCCATCTGGCAAACGCCACTGCCCAAATCCAGATGTAGCGATCAAAATTTGGGTATAAAGAGAATAAACAGGAAGAAAGTCCTTACTTTTTAGAAGAAAAAAGCTTACAACTCGAATTATGCAATCATTTGAAGAGGATGCCACCAAGGTATTGTTTGAATTTACAGCCAAGTCAGTAATGTCCCCCTTTCATGCATGGATTGAAATGCAATTTATGATTAAACAGCAATGGAAGCCAAGAAATCAATGGTATTGGATTTACATAACCATACTCACTTCATGCCCTCGACAGCTAGCTAAGCAAAAAGCAGTTTCCATGGACCAGATTTTTACAAGACGATCGTCTGAACCAGTGACAACATATCTCCCAGAGCGATCAAATATTGCTGCAGGATTTACATTGAGGCAGTTTTAGGTACAAATCCACAAATATCAATGAAAACTAAGAGAATGCATATGGTGTGATGTCCAAGATGCATCTGGGCAAATGTTCTATTTTATTTCAGATTTTGGCAGACCAGTCACAATATATGACTTGTGAGTTTTCCCTAGGATAGGGACATAAACTGCATAGTCCAATACCATAAAATTTTGCTGTAAAACTCATACCACAATAGACAGCATTCCGATGTCCGCGTACTCTCTTGACATTTTGCATTTTCTGTACCATAGTTGATGGTTTCGCAATAGCATAGCATGCTGCACGAATAGAAGGTGCACGATGGTGTCTTGCAAAACCACCTCCAATTTCCCTCAAACTTAACCCACGAACCTGATCAGCATGTCTATGAGGCCATCGCATGTGAGCAGGGGGGTGCTTGACTTGGTCATTTCCCTTATCTCTATCACCTTTAGACACAAAGGAGTATTTTACATCTTAATAAATTCCAGTTAAAAATAGACAATGAACTCTATTATGCCATTATGAACAGAAATATCTCACAAAAGCATAAAAACCTCATACAAACACAAATGTCAGGTTATCATTTCATTTCAAAGCTTAAATAGATGTAACCTACGACTCAAAAGTGAAAATGAACCCGTTCCCAGAAGGGTAGGAACATCAGCAGCATTTGGAGCATCACCAATCAAGCCTTTTGATGGCGAGGCTGTGTTGAGCAATAATTGCTTCAAAAGCTTTACCAAGTGATTCTTCTCAATGTGAGGGTACCTGTATACATATAATTAATGAAAGGTCTAGTCAAAGATAGTTTGAGGCAAAAAATTAACAAAATACAATGTGCATTATATATCCACAGAAATGCAGACAAAAGTTTACAAAAGAAACCAGGACCATTATTTCAAACCATTTTTAACTCAACCATTTATGTAGGCACATGCAGTTTGCCCCACAAAAGCAACGCTGAGTGTAATTGTGTGTGGCCACACGAGTGAGTGAGTAAGTGAGAGAGAGAGAGAGAGAGAGAGAGAGAACACATTGCATACTGCTCCTCCAAACTATTGTAACTTAATGGAAATGATAGACCATTATCATTTTCATCCCCACTATGTGCTCCACTTCTTGAATACCAAGCATGATATCTTCTAGGTAAAAGTTGATGTTCGAGAAGTTCATTCCAAAACTGTACATAAGTTCTCTGACATGGCCCAGCTGAAAGGAAATGCATAATTAAAAAGTAAACTTCACTAAGGTCAACATCCACATCTTTCACCCTTCTGCGACTTGTCTCTGACTCTGCAAGTTGAGCAATCTCACGCTCCTTACTGGAAAAGCTCAAAGGCATCATACTGCCTGAAGGTGCATCCCTTGAAGGAATGTACTTCTGGAGAGCAATGTTTCCTGTAATTCAAGAAGCCAGAAACACAAAACTTAAATAAACAAGTAAATCAATTCTCAATTGAAAAGGAAAAGGAAAAGGAAAAGTTAAACATTAAAAGATACAAGGAAATATAGGGAACCACTTGGTATACAGCATAGAGGAACTTGATGAATCCAACCAAACTAAGCATATTTGTAATATTTAAACTGCACATATAAAGAACAAGAATTTTCGGTTCTCAAACTTTTGTACAGCAAAAATAGCATCAAATATTTTATTCCAGGGTTGAATAAAAATATTGTTGTTGGAAATGCCTGAAATCAAATTAAATTTGAATGTGTATTGAGTTGGATGTTGATCTTTGATGGTTTATTTGCTTCCAATTTAGATCCACTTTTGCATTGTATAAACATTAAAGATATTTGTAAGGCTTGCTTTGATAAGAAAAAACCATCGTAAGAAATTATTCTAGTACAAAATGATTTATATAATGAATTTCTGATTAATTGGTGGTTGAAAAAATGTTCACGATGTTTTTATATTAAATCATTCATAAAAATAATGAATTAATTGGTCATACAACTTGCTACTAAACTTCAATAAATTTTATGATTTCTTGATTTTTACAGTATTTTGTAATGATTATCCCAACTGATTATAGTAAAATGTTAATTAGTTATAAAATATTTTATTTTAAAAATAGGTTTTCATCAGTAATAATTTAAAAATAGGTTTTAGTTGGTAATAGCAGAACGGTTCTGAAGCATAAATTTGATTTATTAAATTACTTACAATGCAATTAGATTTAATTGATAAATCAAGTCAATATATATGCAAATTCTGAAGTTTAAATTCAATTAGTAATCATTATACTACAGTAATTTAATTTAAGAAATTACTAAATTAAGTTTAAAAAAAATTGACGTCATTCAGAATTCATATCCTGTATTCTAACAAGCAAAACCCATTATTTGGGTGTTTATCAGTTAGTGAATTTGTAGTGTGTGTTTATAATGTCATCCATTACTTCCAAATTGTGTCAAACATGAGACATGACCCTTGTCTCCAATTATAATTAGAAAAAAACATTTAAAATGTTTGACATGTATCTTTTAACATTTTTTATCCAATGTGACAAAAAATTGCCCCATGGATGATGACATTCCCTAAAAAGAGATGCCCTTATCCCTCCATCAGTGGCCCTCACGCTCCAACCAGATGAACCACCACCAAAATTGCAACCCCAAAATCACAACAATACCCACCTCTAGTAATGGTGCTATAAACAGAAACACAGAACAACTTGTCAGCTGTGAAACCCTGAGCCAACATCAACAAAATCCAGATTCGCCAGCACCAAATGGGCCCCAAGACCTCCATATATACATGCATCCACTGAACCAAGAAGATTGTGATTAACAATAATCTCCTAGTCCATCTAACATGACCAAACCTCAATTCATCCTAAAATTGAAGGCCTTGATAATCGAGCATGAAGAGCATCCACCTCAATTATCTTTGACAAGCACTCATTTACCAATCAAACATAATACACCTAATGCTAACATCTCAAAAGCTCTAGATCAATGCAAAAGGGGCTCGTATCCACCCTGGCACAATTAATGCTACCATCTAAAAGCTTAAAAGCTAATTTGGATGCATTAAAAACATGGTATAACCTGAGACCCGATTCCACCTTGCATCAATAGAATTTAAAATCTAATAATTGTATTCAAATAAGTAAGACCATTAATGAAAATATTGACTGGTTGGAGAGATAACAAGAGGAAACCACCACCCCTTGGGCCCCCTTTCTAGCAAACCATATTCAAACATAAAAACACCAAGAGAAAAGAAGCATAAAACTTCCATGAACAACCTAATGATGGAACTAACTTCTGATACTCAAAATCCACGATGATTATCAGGAGATGGTCATTCCTCCAGGACCACTTTCTGATGCAAGTTCTGATGATCAAGACAGAACATCCGAAACAGAGCCAAGCAGAAGGAATTGATTGGATCTAACAACATGAAGAGTAGTGTTAAAGATCAGGATTTGGCTGAAGCAAGTTCCAGTGGATTGAAGAACTCTGTGCAGGCTAAAGTTCCAGCCATACATGCTGGCAGGAAAGAGCAGTTGATATCCCATAAGTGATGTCAATCTTATTATCATCCAAGTGGCAGTAGAAATTAATATTAACTGTTGTTGTCCTTATCTGTCAGTTATTAGCAGTTAGGAGTCTATCTATTATGTAACAGTTAATTGTAAAACTATATATATTGAAGATTAGTAGTTCCAGTAGGTTATGTTGTAATGAAAGCCTATTTTAACTTGGTGTGATTCCAATATGGGAGTGATTCCCTTGAGTGGTGTGAGGCTACTTGTTTCTTATCATTGTAATTCTTTGTTTGCAATTAAATTATAAGACTTCTATCTTTCCTGTCATTAAATCCCTTTTCTGTACAACTGAGTTTGCTTTGTTTACAAGTAATTGTTCCAGTCCATAGTGTAATTGGCATTACTTTCAAGACATGCAGAACAAAGAGCCTATGAGTTGAGAAACTTTATGCACTGAAAATGTACTGCCACTAGCATAAAACAAAATGAAGTTCATAATCCTGTCTGATGCAGACAACAAAACAATCAGAATTCACGTGTTTTATCGTGATTAGAAAAGATGTGTTTCTGAAAACTGTATGGGTCTAGGCTTCTAGCTTATGCTTTGGTGTCCTATTAGTTTTTAATTAAAAAGAAATCCTTTTTAAGTTGGAACAATAGAAGTTTCTTATTCAAGAGTCTAAGTCCCTGTTGAATTAAGAATTCAACTATGTAAAGCTTTTGGAGTAACCCTATGAGGACATGGACTTCAAAGCTATCCTGTGTCACTGTTATTCTCTTTGCTAGAAAGCTATCAAAGTTACCATCTAGAACTTCCGCGTGAATTTTACAGATGAGCTCTGTCATTTTCCCCTTCATTTCTATTCCACTTTGCCTACACGCACATAATTTTCTAAGAACAAGATACCTCCCAACTCTCAAGTGAGTCCTAGCTTAAGCTTTATGATATCAAGGTTCAGCAGATCTAGCACAGTATGGTACTTTGAAAAATAGAAACAGGCCCGAAAAAAAACAAAAAAAAAACCTACCATTTGAAAAAAGAAATGAATATAAACTCCCATCCCCCTCCTGACACCTTGAAGCATTCCTGGTACTTCAGTTACATTACTACTACAGCCTTTAGATTTTCCCGGAATCCGCATAAGGTTCAACCAAGAATTAAAATCAAAAAATGATAATGAAGAAGTCTTTTCTCCGCGCACTCACATACACTCTTGACATAATCACATGCGCGCACATGAAGAGCATACACATTGACCAATTGGTTTACAATGCCACACGCTAATCAAGTAATAATCAATGACTAAACCCCGATTTAAACTAGTTGTAAACAAACATAAGAACGACGTGGAACCTGAAGTAAAGCGAGAGATAAATCAGCCAGAGGGGATTCTTGAGTGCTTTTGAAAGCCAAGCCAGCAAAAATCCAAATGCATTCCTCTGTACGACAAAAAAAACAAACAAACCCTAATTTCAAATTATCCCGATTTGCAATCAAACACAAATACTAATATCGAAACAGACCTTATTGAAGATCTAATTCAACACATTCACCATAACCTTATCTACTTCTTCAGTAACTAAACAAAAAATCAGATAATGACACGAATAAAACCAAAATAGTAGAGAAAATGTGAATACCTTCAAAATTTGAGACAAAACGGCAGCGTTTTAGAGGGGTAGTGGCTTGGCTTTTCTTTTATTTTATTTTATCTTCTTCTGGGATTGAAGGAGATGAAGAGGTTAAAGAGAGAGTGGAATTAGGTAGAATTTTAAATTAGGAAAGGACTGGCGATAGTGGGGGACGCGCGAGAAAGTGATTTAGATTCTTGGAGGGAGCTGCGTGTGTTTTCGATTCTGGCTTTGTTAGAGAGATTGGGGAGCGAGTTGAAGGAGAGACGGAAGGAGAAGGCAGGATTGAAACGTAGCTTTTTATAACTTTTGCGGCTACTTTTTTTCTTTCTCTACAGGTGCTTCGAGAGAGAGTGGAAATAAAAGAGAGGAGAAAACAAAAAAAAAAAAGCTGGTAACGCTGTTCATAGGAATTGGGTTGAAATCACTGTACATGTCAACGGTGATTTCATCCCAGATCTTTTTTTATCTTATTCTTTCTTTCTTTTTCAATTTAATTCCTTGTACTTTTTTTCTCAATTTATTTCTTTTTTCAATTTAATTTTTTATCTGATTTTTCAAGATTAATTTTAAATTATAAAAAAAATTGTTAAGCAGGTTGGAATCAATGTCTGGAAGATAAAATTAAAAGAGCGGCAACAATATAAGAGCGGCGGGAACACATGGCCATGTTATGAAAAACTAAAATAAAAAAGGTGGGGTCGGATGTCGATAAATTAATAAAATACAAAAAAGAGGAGATTTTACATATTTCTTTCTATGAAATAATATTCATTAGAATAGTATTCTTTTTTAAAATGTTTTTTTTTAATCTTATATTTCCATATTGGATTTATATTTTATTG
>Ga0325402_1002040_pt1 | contig 17395 bp, 15 predicted proteins | sample PopdelMetagenome_22_FD_207212 | JGI IMG/M metagenome (GOLD analysis project Ga0325402, IMG submission 207212) | Populus deltoides microbial communities from Bellville, Georgia, United States - Xylem-PdKOR-R3 | ecosystem: Host-associated > Plants > Phyllosphere > Stem > Wood/Secondary xylem... | reverse complement strand
TTACAAGGTCACCCAGTTTATGCAAGTAAATAAGATTATTCAATTAAGAATATACAAATGAGTGTTAATTGGGTTTAAAAGATTTACAAGTAAAATATAAGTTCTTTGTTGGAATCCTCATGGATTTGATAGAAAGTTAATACTTCATTCGTATTCATTACATGAGCATACATATATTCTTTATCAACATAATGGTATGCTTATTTATGTAATAGGTCCATCAAACATTCAGGAAGATCATTAGTTTAGGACTTTACTTTGTGAAGCTTATGTAAGTATTTAACTTAAAACAAAAGGGAATTAACGTGTGCAGACCTTGATGTATTTATAAAGGTTCAACTTAGCATGTAGTATTTTTAGTTATCTTGTAATTAACCATTTTGAAATATTTAAGAACACTTCTTATATTGTGAATACTTTCTTTGCATGTTAGTATTCATTTTCCTTTAAATTTTATGATATGATGTGTTGGACTATGTTCATATTGAACTTACTTGTGTGTGTGTGTGTGTGTCTTGTGTGGATTGTATGAGGTGTGGAATTATGAGGTTTGATATAAGGTCCGGAATTAAGGGACCTTGTGATGATGGGTTAATTGAGTAAACTGATAGTAGTCTATAACTTGGGATGTCCTAAATGCAAATGAAACTCTGTCGATTTTTGGAAAAAAAATAAAATTTACCCTCAAATAAAGAGGATATGTTGGAATCTTTTAAAATTGATCGAGTCATACAGTTGAACTATTACAATTACTCAACTGGAAACCACACACAAAGAAGGTTCAAATCGGATTATAATTTATTAACATGATTATATTAATTATCTTATTTGAGTAATGTCAATACTTGTACATGGTTAGGTATTCATGGTGATAACTTATGTTAACAACAAATCAGGTTCCTTTCATAGCACAAGTGTCGGTTATACCATATAATACGCTATGAAAGTGCCAAGTATTTGTTGTACCAAGGGTTGTACAATATAAATCTAGATTAATCATTTAACAAGCAGAGTATTAAAAGTGAGTATGATAACAAATACAAAACATGTTAGTATCAAACATTAAAATCCATGTTAAGTTTATATTATACTTATTCTTACACAATTAGTGTACCCTTTTCACCTTGACAAAATTAACTTAGCTAAACATAATGAAGAAGAAAAACATAAATAAACAATATAAGAACATAAACATGATATAAGTTAACTAAGTATAATAAAGGAAATGAAAAGCATAAATAAGAGATTGATATAACATAAAATAAAATTTGAACATTACAAAATACAAAGAAAGAGAGTAACAACAAGATCTTGATCTGAACAACCAAGATGTCTAAATGTATGGCAAATGCCTCAGCTAAAATTTAGAACTATTAATTTGATGACTAATTATTGAGTGGGTGGCAACCTCTTGACTTGGTACGAACATTATCTTCTTGTCTGAACAAAATATCATTGCTAACATCAGAATTTGAACAGATAGGCTTCATGAAAGTTATGGACATTTGTCTCAGCTTTCCAACTAAACAGGAATGAGCTCATTTAAACTTCTAGAACTCGAGATATGGGCTGAAGGGTTGTAGGACAGATTCTAACTTCTCTTTTGTTGTTACAATTGGAACTTGAAAACAGCCCTTTTGAATCTTGGACTCTTCATGAAAGTTTTAGCCCTATGTCTTAGCTTTCCATCCATATAAACCAGACATACATCCAAGTTCTACAGCTCCATTTATGATCCAATAACCGAATGATGTTTCAGTTTGAATTGAACCAACATCTCTTTTTTAAGCTTAGCCCTCTTTGTCTTTTCGCTTTCAATAGTTAAAAATATCAATCAATCCGTTAAATTGTGAGATACATCTGCATTCAAAATGGGCATTTACCATAAATTAAAGATATCTTATGTCGTCAGACTTGTTATTATAAAACATGCTTAAGTTAGGAAATTTAATGATAATTTAAGTGCAATATGATGATATAAAGCCTTAATGAGAATGCACTTTTAAGTACTAATCACCCCCCCAACCAGCTTATTACTACTCCCTAGTAATTAAATTGTTAAAATAGAAAAACAATTTGCAAGATCCAAAAGCAAGGCATTCATCATTCAACTTCAATTAATTTATCCAAATAAACAAACTCTCATTAAATTTATATATCTCCTTCATACTTCTTAAACAAGATATTAATAAACCTTCATTTTGTGCTTAATATATCAAAACACAACTATGGGGCTTTTCTTGGAAGAATTCAATTTTCTTTTTCTAATGTTTAAGGTTAACTTCCTAAGGTTAGGATTATTATTATTATTATTATTATTATTATTATTATTATTATTATTATTATTATTATTATTATAACTTGAAACACAATGCATCCTTAACCTATGTAATGAGCTTTAGGCTAATGACTCCTAGGCTAGTTGGTCTTAGGGCATTAGGTGTTGAGACACCTCTTCGAGCTTAGTAACTCGGGTTGCAGATACTAAAATATAGATAGTGCAATATTTGATTCCCTTAAGTTTTCTCCTCAACCCATGTAACAAGCACTGGGCCAATAGCTCCCAAGTCAATTGACTTTAGGGTACTAGGTGTTAAAACACCCTTTTGGGCTTAATTGCTTAAGTCAAGGAGGCTACGAAACCAAACTTATCTACTTTTTTATTTAATTATTTTATTATCAATTTGTTTTTGTTTTTTTTTTGTTTTTTTGCAAATTATATACTATCCATTTCCCTTAGTTGTTACCTTTAACAAAAGAACATAAATAATGTAATAATCCAATGTGCAACCCACAATCATATGTTAAAATTGTGTGTATGAAAATGAAAGCTTAAGAATACTTGTTAAATGAGTATATGAGTAGAATCAAGTGATAACAATGCGAGAGTTTGTAAACCTGAATATTTCAAGAAGTGTTATGATAGACCTTGATAAGAATGTTTACTAAGATGCGTCTTAAGAGTTAATAGAATTCCTCCTTACTCTGCAATCCTAATAACAGTTCTATCAAATGGTTTTAATAATAGCAAAAATAGTTAGTTAGTTAGTTTTTTTTTTAATGTCAACTACTACCCTCTCACCCCCTAACCAAAATGAGACATTGTCCTCAATGTCCTAAGAAGAAAGATAAAGTATAGAAGACATCACCTGAACAGCGAATACTGACAAACCTGAAATACATTTAAACAAATATAAGAAATACCAAAATAAAATAATATGGTATTAATAAAATCAAAAGACACAAGGTTTCATAAATGAAGGCTTAAATCCAATCTAAGCTTTTTATGGTTGTCCATGGTTGACTAGTTTATGCGACTCATGGATGGATCAATTACAGGGATGAAAGACTGTAGTTGATCAATCAATTGTTCAACAGTAGCAGCAGAGATTATGATTTGTCATGCCAGAGATGTTAGAAATTTCTGTTTCACAGCATGATCAAGAAAAAACAACAAATTATCATAAAAATCATTAACATTTAACAAACCTAGAGGTTTATGGTGAATGTGAAGTTGGACCCAAGAGGAAATATGAAATATCTCTTCCAATGTGCCCAGACCACCTGGTAAGGCAATGAAGGCGTCAACATGGTTAAACATTGTAGTCATTCGATCAGACATTATGGAGACCTATAGTTCCTCTCAAATTGTTTTTCCAATGATGTCCCCTTTGGCTAAAGCTTGGGGACGACCCCCAAAACTTGACTGCTTCCTAAAAATACAGCTTTTGACACCCCTCATTAACCTAAGGCTGCCTTCCCCATACACTAAATGAATCTTTCTCTCAGCTAGTACCCGACTAAGATGATTTGCTGATTCTAAAAACTCCTTTTTCTTTCCCAGGACTGGATCCACCAAAAACACAAATTTTTTTTATTGAATTACTTGAGGAACCTGTCATTTATACACACTTCTATATCTGTTGAATGTATGAGTTGAGTAAAAATGAAGGGAAGGAAAAGAAGATTTTGTAGATAGAAAATGAAAAATGCAATCATATCACCTATATGTAAACCAACTGGAGTCTCTCTCTCTCTTTAAACATGTGTATGTACAAGTAGTTATGATTGTGGCTTACATCTTCCCTTGGTTTTACATCCAAGAACGACTGAAATGCCCTTTATGGTTCAGGGATAGGCTATATGTAAACCAACTAGAGTCTCTCTCTCTCTTTAAACATGTGTATGTACAAGTAGTTGTGATTGTGGCTTACATCTTCCCTTGGTTTTACATCCAAGAACGGCTGAAATGCCCTTTATGGTTCAGGGATAGGCTTCCCATTTAGTTTTCTTAAAAACTGACAAACAGGGTCTTTTTTAGTCAGATTCCGAAGACTACGTCGAGCATGTTCTTTATGAAAATGGGGCTATAAATTATGAATTGCACAATGCACATCTCCATTAGGATACGTTTCAAGAGTCAATAAAAGATTATCTAAAGACTCTCTATGTTTTGAAATAAATCATACCTTTTGACAATTTTCACAAGTTTTGCAGAATGCATGTGTCCTCGAACATGGTGGGCTAGTAGAATCCACATTGTAAGATTTTTACAGTTGTCTTTTTTAACGAGAAATGACCCCCACATGCATCATAATAACAAAATTTAATGACACTACTTACCTCATTATTGGGAATGCATCTTCAAAATATTTGATCAGGACAATATTTGTAACAACCTGGCTTTTTCAAGGCCAAAATTGCTGGAATTTTTTTTGAATCATCTGGTTTCTAGGTGTTTTTCACCATATCATTCTTCAGGTTTATCATTGCATTCTGTTCATTAACAAGGCACAATCTATATACGATAACGTAAATCAACATTCCCATAGAACAGATTCTCAATACACGTCTCTATAATATTATATTTCCATACCCATAGGTTTACATTACATCATATCAATATACCCAGAAATTCACATTCTTGTTCTAATCTCATTATCATCACGAGTTCATACAAGAGTATCGAACAACAAGTTACACAACTAGTACTTTCATTATCCCGATCTCATGTAATTTCACAACACGAGATCCTCATTAGATGTATGCCTCATATGTATATGCATACACATCATATCAACTTGTTCGTACATTCATATCCGTGTTCCATTTCAATTTTTCATCACTAGTCTTTACAAAAAGGGTCGGATGACTAATTGAGTGATTAACACGTTCGTTCATGCAGAACTCATATCACTTATAACACGTGAATATATAGTTCATTTTCAAAATGTGTGAGACGTGAAACAGATTTCCTCATGCACCATGTTGGTATGATGTCCCTGTTATATAGCACAAGATAATTTCCAACATTATAGGCAATTTAAAAGAAACATAATAAAGAATATTAACATTACATTTCATTCATGAACCAAAAGAGCATAATTCTTTCATTTCTCCTTACTTATGTAAATACCACCATTAATAATTCATCAATTACTGAGGCTAATTACAATACTCAAACCCGGTCAGTCATCTCGAATACCATTAACCGAACTAACGTTATTCTTTGCTAAAGCACAACAATCGTAGTTCCTTGGTATGTACAAAACATAGTATACATGAATGCATCAATTCTTCAAACTAACTCATAACTCTCAAATCCGACTATCCTTTTAGGATGCCCTTAGCCAAAGTCAATCGTTTATTCATCTCGGTCATCCACTTAGGATGCTATTAGTCGAAGCTAGTCATTTATTCATCCTAGTCATCCAATTAGGGTGTCATTAACTGAAGCTACTCATTTATTCATCTTGGTCATCCATTTGGACGTTATTAGTCGTAGCTAATCATTTGTTCATCTCGGACATCCACTTTAGACGCCATTAGCCGTAGCTAATCATTTGTTCATCCCAGTCATCCATTTACGATGCTATTAGCTGAAGCTAGTCATTTATTCATCCTTGTCATCCAATTAGGGTGTCATTAACTGAAGCTACTCATTTATTCATCTTGGTCATCCACTTTGGACGCCATTAGGCATAACTAATCATTTGTTCATCCCGATCATCCACTTTGGACGCCATTAGCCGTAGCTAATCATTTGTTCATCCCGGTTATCCATTTAGGATGTTATTAGCCGAAGCTAGTCATTTATTCATCCTGGTCATCCAGTTAGGGTGTCATTAACTGAAGCTACTCATTTATTCATCATGGTTATCCACTTTGGACGCCATTAGCCATAACTAATTAGTTGTTCATCTCAGACATCCACTTTGGATGCCATTAGCCGTAGCTAATCATTTGTTCATCCTGATCATCCATTTAGGATGTTATTAATCGAAGCTAGTCATTTATTCATCCCGGTCATCCGCTTAGGATGCCATTAGCCAAAGCTGATCATTTGTTCATCCCGGTCATCCGCTTAGGATAGCATTAGTCGAAGCCAATCATTTATTCATCCCGACCATCCATTTAGGATGCCATTAGCCAAAGCTAATCTATCATTTGTCCCGATCATCCATTCAGATGCCATTAGCCAAAGCTAATCAATCATTTGTTCATCCTGGGTAATCTTTTATTAACTCTACCCATCTTCTCTATCGCATGTTCAACTCCTTCAGTGACATTAAATACTTCAAACTTTTATGGTTTGTAAAGATTTGAACTTGTGACCTATACAAATAATGTCTCCAAACTCTTAAAGCAAACACTACCGCTGCAAGTTCTAGGTCATGGACTGGGTAATTCACCTCATGCGACTTTAGCTGTCTTGATGCATAAGCAATCACACGCCCGTGTTGCATCAATACACATCCCAGACCCCTTTTTGAGACATCACTATGTACCACAAACCCTTCTGTCCCCGATGGAAGGGCCAGCATATGAGCAGAAGTAAGCCTCTCCTTTAGTTCTCGAAAGCTCGTTTCACACTCTTTCTACCAAACAAACCTGACTTCCTTGCGGGTCAGCTTAGTTAAAGGTGACGCTATGGTGGAGAACCCCTCAATAAACCTCCGGTAATACCCAGCAAGACCCAAGAAACTCAGGATTTTTGTCATGTTGGTAGGCCTTTCCCATTTTAACACGACCTCAACCTTTCTTGGATCCATAAATATTCCTTCTGCGGATATTATATGGCCCAAAAATACTACTTCTTTGAGCCAGAACTCACACTTATCTAGCTTTGCATATAATTGATTCTCCCTTAAAGTTTGTAGCACAACGCTTAGATGTTGTTCATGCTCCAAGTAAGAGTTTTGAATACACCAAGATATCGTCAATAAATACCACCATATATTGGTCCAGGTAAGGCCGAAACACCCGATTCATCAAGTCCATAAACATGGTTAGAGCATTGGTTAACTCGAAAAGCATCACCAAAAACTCGTAATGCCCATAACGGGTTCAGAATGCAGTCTTTTGTATGTCTTGTTCCTTGATTCTCAACTGGTGGTATCCAGATCTCAAATCTATCTTAGACAACACCTTAGCACCCTTCAACTGATCAAACAAATCATCTATTCGTGGGAGTGGGTACTTGTTCTTCACCGTTACTTTATTCAATTAATGATAATCAATGCACAAACAAAGTGTGCCATCCTTTTTCTTTACAAATAATACCGGAGCTCCTCAGGGCGAGTTACTAGGCTGGATGAAGCCTTTATCTAACAATTCCTAAAGCTGGACCTTCAGTTCAACCAATTCCATAGTTGTCATCCTATAAGGAGACTGAGCTATAGGAGAAATTCCTAGAATAGTTTATATGGAAACTTCAATTTCTCTAACTAGAGGGAATCCAGGCAACTCTTCTGGGAATACATCTCGAAACTCCCTCACAACAGGAATACTAGCCAAATCTATACTACCCTTTTTCCAGCTCTCTTACACGGGCTAACCAAGCAAAACAACCCTTTCTCGGTAACTTTCTAGCCACCAAGACTGAGATTACACAACTTGGAATTACTTTTCTTTCCCCTTTAAACACTACTCTTTTATCACCTATTCCTTGGATTGTCACCGTCTTGGTGAAACAATCCATTTGTGCCTTATATTTACTTAGTCAATCCATGCCTAGAATCAAGTCAAAATCATATAGCTCTAACAGCATAAGATCGACTCTCAATTCTAACCCTCCAATATATAGTTTTACCCCTCCATAAATATCATCAGTATGCATATTCTCTTCTAGAGGTGTACTAACCGTCAGTCCTACACCCAAGTTACTAGATAACACATGCAAGTTATTCATAATTCTATAAGATACAAAGGAATGACTAGCTCCAGGATCAATTAAAGCATAAACTTGCATTGTATCTAACTGTAAAGTACCAGCCACCACATCAGGTACAGCTCCCATATCCTCGTAGGTCATGCGATATACCCGACCCCGAGTCCTCCCCTCCTGATTTCTAGGTCCCCCACGAGTAGCACTCGTCCCTGACTAGGAAGGCCTGATATGATGATCGACTGTAACTAATTGTTGTTGGCTCTGAACCTCAATTCTTTGACCATGGGCTCCCTCGGCAGTTTTATGAGGACAATCTTACTTCCTGTGACTCATGTCCCCATAATAGTGATAACCTCTACCTAAATGCGGGCACTCTCTCCATCAATGCCCCTCTCTTCTACAAATATAACATCTCCTTGGCATCGCAGAGCAATCTCCAGGGTGTCACTGCTCACACCTCTAATAGAATGGATATACTGATCCCTTCTGCTCTGTAGACCCTCCAGCAGTTTTGACTCCCTATCTAGGTTGTCCTCCCCAAGATCCTCTTCCACTGACCTGTTTAGATCCTCCTAAGTTACCTCCGGGGTGAAACTCACACCTCTTCTCTAGAACTGTCCCGATGATTGTCTGCTCTTCCTTTTCTTTGGGAGAGGAGGTCTCCTACTCAAAAACTCAAAATCTCTCCTCTTAGCTCCAGTTGCCTAACTTTGCTCGACCACTAGCTTCGGAGTATCCTTATTACCCTCTCTATACCTGAGCAGCCCATACCAATTCCCGCACAAACTGAAACTGTGGCACTCAATGCCTCAGTCCATCACAGAACCTCTCCACCCTGTGGCACTCTGTAGGAAGGTAAGTGGAGGCAAAAGTTGTTAAGTCCTGAAATCTCCCTCATACTCCAGAATTGTCAAATCTCTCTGCCTCAAATCCAAAAACTCATGTTCTTTCTCCCTCATATGCTCCCAAGAATAGTACCTCTCCTCAAACTTTTTACGAAAGTCCCTCCATCTCAATGCCTCCCTGATCTCCTCTTTCTAATAGTCTCCCATGAGAGTGGGCACTTTCAATCAATAGTTGAGTCACGCAATCCACCCGTAGCTCCTCTAGCACCTGCATTTGATTTATAACTCTTTCCACTTTCCTCAGCTAATGCCTAGTAACCTCATCATCCTCTTCGCCACGGTAAGTCATACAACCCATCTCTCTCAGACCCTTTACCCACTGCATTATGATGACTACTCCCCCTGATCTAAGAGCTATACTGGAGGCTCCTGCTGCCATTCTTGTTGCTACAGCTCTCACTATATGTTCCATAAAAGCAGGATCTGAAAATAGGTTTGACCTAACTACCAGTGCCACTGGTGGGGTATATTATTTCCCCCTGTTTGTATGATACCTCGGGCATTGACAAATCATCTCGAAGTCTCATTGACTCGCCCCTTTCAGAGTACACTGATGTTGCAGGTATATGAGAGGAGGTGTCTGCCAAGGGATCCTAGTCTGGATCACTTTCATTACGAAAACTCTGATCACTTCCCCGAACTGGGGATGGATCAGTCCTGGCTCCTTGCCTTGTCCTCACCATTTTGAAACACATTTCAAAATCATATAATCATTCTTGTCCCCATAATAGCAACCTGAGCTTTGATATCAAAATGTAACATCCCCTGTTCCGGGATAAAGACAACAATCTCATGTCAACCGAAAAATAGAGTAATTAATTTTTTTTTCTATATATATATTCATGGTGTTCCTATTAAAGTCTACTGAAATTTCAACGGAGTCTCCCTTATATCGGAAGGTCCTAAGTTATCGACATTTAACCTATTTACGCTTCTAATAAACCGCATCTCCTAACTCAATCCCGACCCAATCATCCTAGGTCTCAATTCCACAAATATCATCATACATATCAACCATAATATTTATGATATACATTATATAACAAATATCATTATCGATGGACAAAAAAATGAATATGCATACATGAAACATGATGAACTACAGAGTTAAGTTCATTTAATCAAGTTTAAAAATTAATTATACAAATTAAGTTATACAAACATTTCTATGTTTACAAAATACAAGGGTATACTCCCTAGAACCTAGATTACAAGAAGTGAACATAAGCTAGGATATACTCTTGTCATGTATGCGATAGTCCTGAAACAATATGCATATTATTGAAACATGAATATCACAATAAATATAACAATACAAACATGTAACAATTTAAAAGAGGCAACATGCATTCATATTTTGTTTGCTTCTCCCTTCTAGTTTTCATAAGAATCTTATTCTTGTTCAACTATTAAAAACCGTTTTCCCCTCCTATTATCAACCTCCATTCCAGATTTTATAAGATCAAACATGATTATTTCTGCTTAACACATTACCGATACCAATTTCATTGGTATCATCATCATCACCCCGTAGGAGTCGATGCAAGGTGATTCCCTTACCCGGGATCCTAACATACACTAAATATATACTAGTCAATGCATGGTGATCCCCTTACCCGAGATCCTAACATACACTAAATGTATGCTAGCCAAACCTGGCGATCCCCTTACCTGGGATCCTAACATACACAAAACGTATGCTAGTTCACGCCTCAAATCACACTTCTCATATTTCCTTGGTCAGTGATAAGTTCATCACTTGACAATTCACACAACAACCTTTCACCTTGAATGCACATACATTCAAAATACTATCCAAAATATCAACATTATTATGCAAACTTTCCTCCTTTGACCTAATATCCAACATTCAGTAATTCACATTTCACATTGGTAACATATTAAATCATGAAATTTAACTAGAAAGTATATGTGTGATTCACTTACTTGCAATAGAGGCTCTACTCGTGCTCCCCTATTGTTATTGTAGCACCACGCCTGTGGTCCCTTCTACAAATCACATGCTTATCTCATAAATTTTTCTCACTCAAGGATATGTTTTATAATAACCATATCAACAGCCAATAAGTCTTTCTTTCAGCCATTTCTTAATATTTTATGTTTTTTCTCATTACACCTATTAATATTGTTGTTCTTTGTCCAACCATAGTTACCATTCTTTTATTTATATTTGAACTATTACTGTTTAAATCTTGAACTATTATTATCCAACTGTTACTGTCTAGACATTTGACTGTTATTGTCCAACTGTTATTGTCTTGACATTGAACTATTATTGTCCGACCTCTCCTTATATTTTTAACTATATCTAGAGTTATAGAACTCTATTTCAAGCGAGATTGGTCTCATTAGAAAGCTAAGACACGAAGCTACAAGTTCTTTGAAGGAAGGAGAACCCAGTTCTGCCTCTAAGACAGTCAAAATTGCTCATTAACAAACATTGGACTGTTACTGTCCAACCGTTACTGTCATGACATTGAACTGTTACTGTCTGACCTCTCCTCATTTTTGGTGTTTCTCTCTTGATTTGCAAAAATGGACACAAAAACTCTCTCTTTTCTTTCGATAAGGTTGCTGCAGATTTGTTTTTAGTGAGAAGAGGAGTATTCATGCTCTATAATTATTCTTATATGCATTTAGGCCCCATTATCCTTAAGGGTATTATTTTTTCCCCCACATCTTTTTTTTCTTCTTATAATTAAGTTATACCTCTTTTCTTTTCTTATAGTTTCACCCCACAACTTTTAGTTTAGTTTATTTTCTTTAATTTAATCCAGTCTTGATTTTTCTCGGGGTTTACAACATTAATTAGTTAATAGATTCACCATATAACAAACCCTAACCATCAAACAACCATAGTGTCCACACTAGTAATTTAATTCAATAGCAACCTTAAGAACTAGATAAGTTGATTAATCAAGAAAACATAACTTTTCGCAGTCTATGTTTGATTTGATTGAATGTTCTTCCTAAGATTAATAACATAGATCTACCGCAATTATTAAACTCTGTTGCTTCACAAGTTCATATACCACAACTCTGGTTTTGATATCAAACTTAGCAATAGATTGCCTACAATAATAACTTAGAGTCCGCCCTATCAATTAAAATAAACAATCATAGGAAACATAAGTATAGGAGAACAAACATATTCATCATATAAACTAAAAAGAAAAGGTAAAATAAATCTCACAGTTCTTGAAATCCGAAGGTTTCCGTGTCCTTGCAACCAAGAAAAAGTGTTTAGCCTTGCATGTTTGTTGAAAAACTAATAAAAAAAAGGATGAATGCATAATTTTAAGTTTCTTAGAAGAGAGGGGTGTTCTTCTCCTCTTGGCTGGCTCCCCCCCTTTTCTTCTCTCATTCTTTTTATATCCTAGGAAACCTTAGTCTTTATTTTATAAAAGTGTCCTTCCTTAAGTAGACAGTTTACATTTAAGTACTTCAATAACTATTTTCCTAAAAAAAGAGAAATAGCCTTGCATGAAATCTTCAAGTTTTGACTTAGAGGAGCTAAATTGCTGAAATAAAAACTTGGATGTCGGTTTAGATGCTTTGAAATGTAATTTGGACTTGTTTCTTCACGAAACCTGTTTGCTGGCAGAATTCAGTTGTCATCTTTGAAAACTCATATCTCCCTCATATGACATTTTTGTTTGCTGAAATTTGGAGCGTTTATAGAAATTTTAGTTAGGAATCCAATAAACATGAGTTTGTATCAATTAGACTTCTGTAGCTCTAGATATTCAAGTCGGAATGACCAAAGGTCAACACTGGCAGATTACAAGATTTGATTTTGAAGGCTGTGATTTCCATGCTCTTCTTTATTTTATTTTCTTGCCTTAGATGTACAGAAAGGTATGGATGTTAGCTTTTTAATGCCACTGGAATCACTTCATTTTAATCTCTAGAGCTCACGCTCTGCACAAAACATCAACTGAAGGTCAAATCTGCCAATTATCTCCAATTTACTCCTTTTTGCATCTTTCATCCAAAAGTGCCTTCAAAACATAAAATAAAGAATATCAAGGAATTTTATATATAAAACATAGGAAAAACATTAGTTAAATGTGGTTGAAACTATCGAATAATATAGTTGCATCAAATACCCCCACACTTAGCTTTTGCTCGTCCTCGAGAAAGGATAAATAAAATCAAATTGAAAATAACTATGATCAACCTCAAGAAAGTATATGCTCTACTAATCCTTGGCCAGGGAAAAAGAAAAACATATAAAAAGTTAAGGCTTATACACGGATAAAGCAAAGAAAAGATAAACAAGCTCAAAAGGGGCTCACTAAGGATAATATACTTTAGGTTGGCTTTTTGGCTCAAGTGGTTAAAATTCCTAATGCCCTTATCATCTTCATGTATATATGTAATGTGAATGTAATCTCAACAAGATATGAAGTAAGTTCTAGAGATACATATCATTGAAAGAAGGCACAATCAAAGAATATAATGTTGAAGGCTCAGAAGCTTGCATTGGTATAACACTATAAAGTCAACATGGCATATTCTCAAAGTCAATCCCTAAACCAATTAAACCTTAAAACTTGCATGCACACTCCATTCGATTTATATCTTCATCTATCTCAATTAATTCTCATATATGATACTCACATTCTCATAAACCAATAGGAGTTCAAAAGATCAAACATAGAAATTTGTTTTTTTTAGAACAACAAAGAAAATCAAAATAAGAAAACCAACATTCTCCCAATACCCCCACACTTGAAACATGACATCGTCCTCAATGTTGAAATAAAAGAAAAGAAATATAGAAGAATGACAAAAATAAAGTAAAATGATAAAAATAAAAGATAAAGGAAAAAGAAAGCAAATCTGTTTTTTTTTGTGTGCTGGGTTGCCTCCCAGTAAGCGCTTTTGTTTTATGTCATTGGCTCGACATGTTGCTTGCTCATTCTTCATAGATTGGTTCAGCTAACTTCGTAGAAGCGATGAGTTCTGTCGTCCAACCTTCATAGAAAGGTTTCAAGCGATGCCAATTGACCTTAAGTACTTTGTTGGTTTCTAAACTTGTAATTTCAACTGCACCATAAGGAAAAACATTAGAAACAACAAAGGGTCCAATCCAACGAGAGCGTAACTTTCCAGGAAAAAGTTTCAAACGCGAATGATAAATAAGGACTTTGTCTCCAACATTAAACTCTTTTCTTGTAATTATTCGATCATGGATACTCTTAGTCTTTTCTTTGTAAATCCTTGCATTCTCATAAGTATCATTTTTTATTTCTTCCAACGTAATTCCAATCTTTTTGGGCACCAAAAGGATAGGCGCCATCCATTCATTGTCCGTGATGGGGTGAATGACTCCTGTATTATAGGGAATAGTTTGCAAAGCTTGTAAAGCCAATGCCGATTCATGCACATTTTGGGGAACACATATATGCCTCTCCATCTCTTCTATCTTGGTAAAATCATAGTCATAGCTCAAAGCCACGCTTAATCCATCCTCATTATCAAAATCACAAACATGCTACACACACTTATCAACTTGGTCATAACATGTGATAGAATAAACATTGCTATAAGGATATGTCATTGCATCATGAAAATTAAATTCAATTTTTTCATCTCTTACCTCCATAGACAAAGTATCCTTACCACAATCAATTTTTGTATTAGCAGTTTTCAAGAATGGTCTCCCAAACAGTATAGGAGTGTTGTTTGATGAATCACAAGAATCATGTTCCATATCAAGAATATAAAAGTCGCATGGAATGACCAAACTACCAATCTTGACTAGGACATCTTCTATCACACCATGTGGGTAAACAAAACTAAGATCCGCAAGTTGTATTACAATGTTAGTTTTATTCAAAGGCTCAAGACTAAGAGAATCATAAACATGTTTAGGCATAACACTAATGGATGCACCTAAATCGTACAAGGCCCTTTTAAAACTAGCATTGCCAATAACACATGGGATAGTAAACACACCTGGGTCTTTTTGCTTCAAAGGCATATTCTTTTGAACAATAACAGATACAACTTTACCCATACTTACCATTTCATGACCTTTTAGTTTGAAAGCTCTCTTGGTAGTACACAACTCTTTCAAGAATTTGGCATACTTGGGAATTTGCTTGATAACATCAAGCAAAGGAATGTTGAGTTCTACTTTCTTGAAAACCTTTAAAATCTCTTTTTCTTTGTCCTCTTTATTTGACCTAGAAGAACTCACAGGAAAGGGTGGAATTGTTTTAAAGTTGGAATTCATTGAGTGAGGAGTTACCTTTGGAGTGTTGGTCGATGTTTCAATTTGTAGAGGAGGAGGATGTTCCTTCTTTGTGCTCAATTCGGTTTCTATCTCTTCTTCTTCCTCCATCTCAATTTGGTTTGACTTTTTATCTTCAAGTTCTTTCCCACTTCGCAGCATGATCACACTAACATTCTCTATTGGATCAATGCTTGGGAGGGCAATTTTCCATTCATTTGTGCTTCCAATTTCCCCACACTTGAAGTTACTTGCCCCATTTGCTTCTCCAAGTTGTGAATACCTGACCTTGTTTCCTGTTGAAAAGACATGATATTTTGTTGCAAGGTCACAGTGTTAGAAGCCAAAGTTTTCATCATCTCACGAAGATCATCACTGGATGACAACCCCATAACATTGGAGTTTGTGAATGAAGGGGGTTGTCTTGCTTGATAATTCTGTTGGGGCTAAAATCCATGGGGATGGAACTGTCGGCCTTGATTGCCTTGTTGAGATGGGTTCCCATAACATAAGTTTGGATGATCTCTCCATCCGGGATTGTACGTGTTGGAAAAGGAATCATATTTACGCTGGGACTGTCCGTTGAATCCTCCATCAACTGCATGAACTTGTTCAATGTAATATTCTTGCATTGTTGGGCACATATCTGAGGTATGTCCTTGTAAGGAACATATGCTACACACTTTCACCTGCTGTACATTTCCACAAGCCAAAGAACGCACAAGAGAAGTAAGATCATTAACTTTATTTTCAAGGTTAGAAGTACTTACCTCATTTACTTGTTTGTTTGTGAAGTCTCCACACGTGCCAAATTGTTTCGAGTTGGCTACCATGTTTGAGATCAATTGGCGTGCAACCTTGGGTGTCTTATCTACCAATGCCCCTCCATTTGCAGCATCAATGATACTACGGTCAGTAGGCATCAATCCTTCATAGAAATATTGAATGAGCAGCTGATCGGGTATTTGATGATGAGGGCATTGAATGCATAGTTGCTCAAATCTTTCCCAGTACTCAGAAAGTGTCTCTCTATGAGATTGTCGAATCCCACATATTTCTTTCCTTATGTTGGCAACTCGAGATGCTGGGAAATACTTTTCAAGGAAAATCTTCTTCATGGCATTCCAAGTTCCAATGGAACCTGGGAGAATAGAGAAAAACCATGTCTTTGTTGCCCCTTTTAAAGAGAAAGGGAAAGCTTTCAACTTAACATGTTCTTCGTCAACTCCATTCGGTTTTATGCCAACGCAAACCATATGGAACTCCTTAAGATGAGTATGAGAATCTTCACCTGCAAGACCATTTAATGTTGGTAGCAAATGTATAAAAACAGATTTGAGCTCGAAGTTTACATTATTATCGATGTTGATGCACAATGGTTGATTTTCCACGTTAGGAGCAGCAAGCTCCTTGAGTGTTTGTTGTCGTTCAACAACCATGATGTTGACGTGAGCTTCCTTTCGTAACCTGCGTAAAGTGTTTTCTATTTCGAGATTCACCTACACTTGAATCTAATTAGTAGAACAGGTTACAGACATAAATTGTCAAGAAAACTCAAAAGAAACCAACCACACAAGAGATCGAAAACAATGCAAATTGTACAAAACTCCTATGCTAGAAAACTAAAACTGCCTAAAAACCCTAGAAAACAAAGGCATTTGGCCTTGATAGGATGGGGCTAGTGACAAATCACTAGTCCTTTTTAGAACGTTGTTTTACTTCAAGAAACAAAAGGTCGATACCTAATTCCACCAAAAAAATCTGTTTTGAACAGTACCGCTGCCGTAATGAATAGTACTGCAGCAAGCAAAAATTCTGTTTCTCTTTTTTTTCAGAAAAATAAATAACAATCACAGAAAATAAAAATAATAGCACAAGAATCAACTAAAATTACTTCCCCGGCAACGACGCCAAAATTTATTGCGATGTCGCGGTCGCACAAATTAATTACCCTAGCTTCAAACACAACACACAAGATAGTATAGAGCAAGCAAGGGGTTGATCCCACGAGGAAGATTCAAGTCAGATTTTTATGCTAGATGATATGCAATTTGGGGG
>Ga0325402_1002037_pt1 | contig 17401 bp, 2 predicted proteins | sample PopdelMetagenome_22_FD_207212 | JGI IMG/M metagenome (GOLD analysis project Ga0325402, IMG submission 207212) | Populus deltoides microbial communities from Bellville, Georgia, United States - Xylem-PdKOR-R3 | ecosystem: Host-associated > Plants > Phyllosphere > Stem > Wood/Secondary xylem... | reverse complement strand
GATATTTGGTTTTGAGCTACGTACTGCTGGTAAATTGGTAATCAGAACCGGTGTTCTATGTCTGGGAGCCTAAACTAAGACCTGAAAGAGAACAATAAAAAATGAGGATTGCTACATGCACTGGATTGAATATTTTAGTCTTACCTGTTACTTACAACACGATCAGATTTTACAGGGCGGATGCTGTCATCCTCCTTTAGATAGACATCAATTTAATATATAAAGAAAAAAAATACTTACGTTAATTTTTCTGGTTTAACCTGACAGAAAGTGGTTCGCATTTGTAGCTATCATGGTGAGTCACTTTCGGCTATAGTGAGCCAATGTTAGGGGAAAGTCCTCTCCATAATTACATACAAAAATTTTCCCCATGTTGCAATCTTATGATTTTCTCTACTGCATAAAATTAAGTGCTTACCTGGTTGGCTAGTTCATGTGAGTCTCACTTGTTTGATGGGCTTGTTTGGCTATTCAAAATTGGCCCTTCATCTTCTCAACTTGCTTAACATAGCGGTCATTCAAGTAAAATATTAGTATTCAGCACGATCATCTCTATATTTCTAAAGTTTCCTTCTGCTATAATGTATATATTGACATTAAAAGCATTACTGTTTTAGTGGAGTTCTCAAAAGAGTACAAGAATATATACATGGAGCCAGTAAACATAAGTTTGGTGTGTACACTGATTTTCCTGTTTATTTCAATGTGCTCTGTATATAATTCCTTTTGGTGTCTTGCAGGTTTTGTTGTTGATGAGGAACCTCACTGTTAATTTGTCTAGCCCTGATTTTGAGCCAATTGTAAGTTTTAATGTTTTGTAAGTATGTTCATAGCAGCTTTTACCAGCATGCATGCAAATACTTTCCCGTGAAAGATCTTTGAAAAAGTTCTCTTATTCTCTCTTTTGCATATTTTATGTTTCTAAATTCTTCAGTGATTGTTCTGTAACCTTGGCTAATTTACTTCCTTGGTTGATTCAGAGGAAGGTCATGTCATCTTATGATGTCAATAGCAAAACAGTGGGAGTTGCTGCCCTGAATCACACCAATGATTTAGCATGTTGAACTAAAATTTTGCTGACCTGTACGTTTTCACCCTTTCATTTTTTATTTTTTTTTCATTTTCCTTGCTTCTCCAGGCTCTAACTTCCTCTAAGCATCTTTTGTTGCAGTAACGTGGTGATGTTGGCTATAATTCTTGCTGCATCACTGAAATCAAATAAATGTATCTTGCTGCACATGCTTGGAAGTTCATAGTTTATTATGGTAGAAGAAAGTTCTTGACTGGTTTTCAAGGTTCGTGTGACCTTGAAGTCTACTGACCTCATCTGCAATGGCTGTTTCTATTATATTGACGATTTGGCCTTCAACCAAACAAGCGTGTATATCTTGCGAGATCTGTTTGGTGGTGGTTTGGCCGTCCCTTAATATAATTTTGCATATAGCGGCGTACATTTTGCCTAGGCATTGTAACTACAAGAATTTGAATACATCAGAAAAGGTACTGCCCGTCAGATTTGTGAATTTAGGTTATTTTCTGTATTTGAATTATCTCCATATATACTTAGACTTCTATCTGATTTACCCAGCGGGTTTATATTATTTTTATAGTAAAATATTTAAAAGTTGTAATTATGGTTTTTTTTTTAAATCTAATAACTGGGATTATAATCAATCAATTAAATAAATTGATTTTATTTGAATTATATTGAGAAAAAAAACAACAATATCAAACGGAAAAGTGTATATATGTATGTATGTATGTACATGAATAAAGAGATTGTGACAATATGAAAAAAAAAAGAACTTCACCCAAAAGTAAAAAATCAAGTTATCTAAATTTCTATTTGGTTGTATTTTCTGTATCTGAATGATCTTTATATATACTAGACTTGTGCCTTAGTTACCTAGGTAGGTTTATATTATTTTTATAGTAAAATATTTAAACGTTTCCCGTACATATATATTTTTGAAAACATCTAATAACTCAAATTATAATCCAATTAATTAAATAAGATAATTTTATTTAAATTATATTAAAAAAACAAACAATAGCCAGCAAACAAGAATATATATATATATATATATATATATATATATATATATATATATATATATATATATAAAGAGATTGTGATAATATGAGAAAAAAAAAATCTTTATCCTAAAGCAAAAAAACAAGTTATCTAAACTTTTATTTGGTTGTATTTAATGAATTTATTAATTAAAATCAATTTATAATATAAATAGACATATAAAACTTATTGAATAAAATAAAAAAATATATATTATGCAAGGTTGTATATACAAAAAAATATTATAAAAAATAAAAATTTAATCTATATAAAATATAAAAAAAAAATTATAGATGAATCATACTAGCATCATAAAAACAAAACACTTAATATAATTAAGAAATAATTACTATTAAAAAAAGCTAAAAAAGAAAACAATTAATAGAGAATGAGTGTTAACTAAAACATAAATCAAAAAATTATTTTTAATATATATATATATATATTAATTAATTAAAAAAGACCCATATTATTGGGCCTAGTAAGCAAGGCCAAGTGCTTGGCCCATTAAGAAAAGACTCGCGTGTGGGCCTTTATTTATTTTTCTTAATTTAATAGGATGGACGACATGTTGTTTGCCTTATTTGTTAAAAAAAAATGATGCGTTGTCCATCTCAGCAAACAACATGTCATCTGGAATTCCTAGAATGAGGCTACTAATGTGGTTGGAAATATGGGGTTCACGATTGTCTTCACCCAAAAATTGCCTTTAAAAAAACAACTGCCTTTAAAAAAACAACTCACACTCACCTCATCTTGGAAGGCCAATTCCGCATACTTGGCTTCATTTTTTTTATAAAAAAAAATTACTGTAAGTATCTTATAATTTAGTCAAATTTCTCTTGCTTATCGATTTTTGAAAAATTACAGTTTTCATCTTAAATTTTGGTGCTCGTGTAATAATTTACATTCTATATATGATGCACCTAAAAAACATCAACAAAAACTGTTTGATTATTTAGAAGTTTACTATTATTTTTTATTTAATGACTAAAAAGTTCATGTTGCATTAAAAGAACAACAATGCCATAAAAAACCCTTACTTCACCTCCATCCCATATCTAATCTATATTGTCCATCCAAATTCACAATTAACACTTCACAATAAATAATATACACATATCTTACAACCTTCATCAATCAACTAGAAAAACAAAACAATTAATTTAAAGAAATGTTTGGAAAATTAATTTATAAAAAAGGTGACGAGCCTTTAAAAAAAACAACTCAGGCTCACCTGACCTGAAAGGCTAGGTCTGCATACCTAACTAAAAGAAAAAAGAAAAATTACCCCAAGTATCCTATAATTTAGTTAAAATTTCTCTTGCTTAACAAATTTTAGAAAATTATAGTTTGTATCCTAAACTTTGATACATGTATAACAATTTACATTTTGTATATGACACATTCAAAAAGTCAAAGAAAAATTATTTGATTATTTATAAAATATTTAAACGTTCGAAAAATCTAATAACTCAGATTATAATCCAATCAATTAAATAAGCTAGTTTTATTTAAATTATATTAAAAAAAACAATAGCTAGCAAACAGGAATATATATATATATAAAGAGATTGTGATAATATGAGGAAAAAAAAAAATCTTTATCCAAAAGCAAAAAAACAAGTTATCTAAACTTCTATTTGGTTGTATTTAATGAATTTATTTATTAAAATCAATTTATAATATAAATAGACATATAAAACTTATTGAATAAAAGAAAAGAAAAAATACATTATGCAAGGATGCATACACAAAAAATATTATAAAAAATAAAAATTTAATCTATATAAAATATATATAAAAAATTATAGATGATTCATATTAACATCATAAAAACAAAACACTTAATATAATTGAGAAATAATTACTATTTAAAAAAAGCTAAAAAAGAAAACAATTTATAGAGAATGAGTATTAACTAAAACATAAATAAAAAAAATTATTTTTAGTGTGTGTGCATATATATATATATATATATATATATATATATATATATATATATAATAGTAATTAAAAAAGACCTACGTTGTTAGGCCTAGTAAGCAAGGTCAAGTGCTTAGCTTATTAAAAAAAAGGCTCGCGCATGGGTTTTTATTTATTTTTCTTATAGGACAGATGACAAGTTGTTTGTTCTATTTGTGAAAAAAAATAATGCGTTTTCCATCTTAGCAGACAATATGTCATCTGGAATTCCTAGAATAAGGCTAATATTGTGGTCGGAAATATGGGGTTCCCGATTGTCTTGACCCAAAAATCCATTTTGAATCAATTTTTTATCCAAAACTTCTAGAAAACATCGTAAGAGTCTTGTTAAGTCAATCTATGGCCTCTAAAAGTGTAAAACGTTGCCCCAAAACCCGAAATTAATTTAAAATAAAAAATATTCCTGAGCTCATATATGTTTTTTTAGTTATTTTCAAAGTAAGAAAAACCTAATATTAGCTAAAACCTATATCATATGAAACTATTTGACAAAAAAAAAACAAAAAATAAGAACAAATAAAGTTTGGTATCAAAATTATATTTTAAAAAAGTATACTGTTAGGTCACTTAATAGCTAAAATAGATGGAAGACGAAAATGAACTTTGAAAAAAACATTTCAAAGCCTCCAACTATATTACCCATGTTTATCATTTCAATTACCTTTCTAAAAAACATGCAATTGAGTTCAAACTTGGGCTCAAAATGGCCAAGTCATGTAAAAAAAAAAGTTTGAGAATCAAATTATTTTTTTTTAAAAATAGAATCAAATTATTTTTTTTAAAAAATAATATTACAATTCATAGTGAATTGTGAGAGGGTAAACAATAACAATTGCTATAGCATCTTATCCACAAGCTTTAGTTTTTATTAATTTGCATGCTTAATGTTTAAAATCTAATTTTATTTTGTTTTGCAACAATTAAAATAAATATTTATATGTTTAAAATCTAATTTTATTTTGTTTTGCAACAATTAAAATAAATATTTATAAGATTTTTAATGATTTAAATTCTTGAGTAAAAATGTATTTTTTCAGTCTAAGTTTAACTTTTTATTTATGTATTTCTTTTAACATAAACATGTTTTTTTTTAGAATCATGATTTTTTAAATAAAAATTTATCATGATCTAAAAAAATACAATAAAAAAAATATTGTGTTTTGATAATTTATACAACATCATGAAACAATCACTAATATTATTATAAAAATTTATAATCTTATTTAAAAAGATTTTTTTTGAAATAAAAAGAAAAAAAACAAATAATTTAAAAAAGGTTAGGAGCTTTTAAAAAAACAACCCAGGCTCACCTCACCTTGGAAGGCCAATAACACATACTTGGCTTTCTTTTTTTAAAAAAAAAGAGAAAGAAAAGATTACTGCAAGTATCTTATAATTTAGTCAAAATTTCTCTTACTTATCGATTTTTGAAAAATTACGGTTTTCATCCTAAATTTTGGTGCACGTGTAATAATTTACATTCTATATATGATGCATTTAAGAACATTAACAAAAATTTTCTAATCATTTACAAGTTTACTATTGTTTTTTATTTAATGACTAAAGAGCTCATGTTACATTAAAATAACAACAATGCCATAAAAACCCTTACTTCACCTCCATCCCATTTCAGAATCTATATTGTCCATCCAAATTCACAATTAACACTTCACAATAAATAATATACACATATGTTACAACCTTCATCCAATAAATAATACACACATATTTTACAACCTTCATCAATCAACCTATAAACAAAACAATTAATTTAAAGAAATGTTTGGAAAATTAATTTATAAAAAAGGTGACGAGCCTTAAAAAAAAAAAACTTAGGCTCACCTGAATTTGAAAAGCTAGGTCCGCGTACCTAACTTTCTTTTTTTTTTTTCAGAAAAAGAAAAAAGAAAAATTACCCCAAATATCCTATAATTTAGTTAAAATTTCTCTTGCTTATCAAGTTTTGAAAAATTATAGTTTGTATCCTAAACTTTGATATACATATAACAATTTACATTTTGTATATGACACATTCAAAAAAGTCAAAGAAAATTTATTTAATTATTTATAAGTTTTCTATTATTTTTTATTTAATGACTAAAAAATTTATATTGCATTAAAATAACAAAAAAAGTTACAAAGGTCCATACTTTACCTCCACCCTAAATATGAAGTTACATTGTCCTTTCAAATTCATAATTAACACTTCACAATAAACAACAATCACGGATCTCATAACCTTCATCCATCAACAACATTAAAATTCTTATCTCCATACTATACACCAATTATACAGGAAGTATAGACCACAACCACTATCTTCATCTTCATTTTAATTAAACTATACACCATGAAATCCATAAAAAAATAATTGAAAAAGGAAGTTGGGGGAGGAATGGTACTCAATTACAAGAAATTGCATAATTACAATATAAAAAGTAAGAAAAAAAGATTGGACAAAGTAGGAAATGGTTTGTATTACATACTAAACTCCTAATTATCTTCTTTCTCATAGAGTTTTGTGTGTTCCTATGGACCCAACAAGGATTGTAATTCTGATGGGTTACTTGGCATCACCTTGATCATACATCTCTTTTCATTTGGACTTTTATTTATCTTCATTACATAAATTGTCAAAATCATGCATGCATATATAGTACAATATAAATATTTTTCTTAACCATTAGAAATTTATAAAATTAAAACAATCTGGTCTTGTATGGCTTGATACTTACCATTCCAAGAGTCTCATTATACTATGTATTAGCCTCAACAATCTCACCGAAGATTGGAGAATTGACACACTAGTTGCTTTCACACTTTCCACCACTCCAAAGCTCTTCTATTGGCTGGCAAAAAACCTAGTAACAACAATTATTCAATTGGTAATACCGCTTATATCATATTTATCTAAGGAAAATTAATAAGGTTATTGACTTTATCATCCTCTCTCTCACACACACACATATATCTCTCTCACTCTCTCTCTCACACACACACAGAGATCTCACTCCTAGCATTATTTCCTTTAATCATATATGCAACAAAAAGCATGGGTAATGAAACCTCTCCATGAGAGTGTATGACGACAAATACAAAAAAGGAATGACCAATATGCATTCAAAGCCAATAAGGACAGAAAAAAGGTTATCTTTGAACCAAATGATTGTGTTGGAAAATGTGAGGGGGAAGGGGTGTGTGGTTGTGTATACTACCTTAGGGTTTGGGAAAGGTTTACCTTTTATACCTATCTGGCTTTTTATAGATGGTTTAAGTTTTGGTTGAACTAGTTCTTTCGGTTTATGACTTTTGAAGCCGAAATTAAACCAAACCAAGTTTTTTTTGGGTTGGGGGTGTTTAATCTTGTTTACTTCAAAAAAAATTTGGTTAATTTTGTTTTTGTTTTTGTTTTCTTAGTTTTCTTAAACACCCGTACCTACGACTTCTTAATGGGTTGAACTTTTTAGGCACTTGGGCTATTTCTCATTCTCTTGCAAAACAAGTTTTATATATAGGCAAGGGATATTTTGATGCTTAAGTTAGTGAAATGAAAGGGGAACATAGCACATGAGAGGAAAATGATAAAAAAATACAAGAGAATAATTTTAGAAATGTTTTATATGTGTGTGTGGATTTGTTGAATTATCACTTATACCTGGTGACCCTTATATATTTAAAGAACTGCATATCAACTTGAGATCACATGGATTTACTTAACAAGGAGTTGGATTATTGTGCATGAGAAATCATGGAGAACAATTACAGTAACAATGCATCTTACCTGTCATAACACAATTTTGGATCCCCTAAAGTTATTTTAAATACATTTTCTTTTTTATTCAAAAATAAAAAAATATATAAAAATATTTTTAAGACACGAAAAGATAAGCTTTGAAGCTACAACAAACTAAAATAATCAAACTGTGATGTTTTGACATGATGAGCTGAAGGAAGACTTAATAAAAAGAAAATGGAGGTTGAAATCCATTTTAACCAAAATTAGAAGAGTTAATTAAGTTTAAGAACTTTATTAAATTTTTATGCATTTAATTGTCTTAATTAAGGACTTAATTGAAAAAGAAAATAAGTTTAAAAGTTAATTTGGCTTAAATTAGATGAATGAATTAAGTTTGAGGACTTAATTTAACTTCTAATAGGTTTTATAGATTCAATTAAGGACTCAATTGAAAAAATAAATCAAGTTTGGAGGCCTAGTTCAAATCAATTTGCAAAGATTGAAAGATTAGAAACACAATTGAATCTTAGAAAGGCTAAATTGATGTAATCAGGGGTTCAATTGAAAGAAACTTAGAGATTGAAGGCTTATTGAGGGTTAAATTGGAAAATTTCAAAACTATGAACCAAGGTGCATCAGGCGCATGAGTTCAAGAACTGAAATTAATCAAATCAGTGGTCTTTTGGAAAGAAATTAAAAGTTTGATGATTGATAAGAGTGAGATCATTAAGTTTTTTAACTTTCAGGTTAAAAGAATAAAACAAGTAAAAATCGTTAAACTTTTTAATGATAGCTTGTAATACTTGAGTATTTTTTGCTCTTAAAGCTTTCATCACTGAATATAAAAATTGATTTTCAATATTGACATTAAAGAATTAATTAGGGGCTTTTTCTGATTAATTTAATCTTTTTTTATCTTCTTTGCTTAAAGAAATTTAAGTATTTGCTTGAATTAAAAGAATACTTAATTTACTTTAATGATCAACCTAATTTGTTGAATGGACAATCTATTTGAATCGAACATATAAACACTGAATTATTTTTTCCTTTTTTTTCAGAAGTTTAATTTTCTTTAGTTTCCTTATTAATCCCCAATCTTTATTTCAGTTTCTTATAAGAAAAATTAAAATAATTTCATTTAGGTTTGACCTGACTTTCACTACCATGCTATAAAAATCAATTCCCTAAAAAGAAAGAAAAGTCAAAATTAATTTTCATTGTTTTGATAATGACTGAATTTTAACGCTGTTGTCGGGGAAGGTTTTATCTAATTTTTCTTTAATAACGAACTGATTTATGCCAAGATCTTCTCCAATAAATGAATTAGTTTTTGATCCAGAGGTTAAGAGAACCACAAGAACAAATAGGAACGTAAAGAGACAAGAGGAGAATCTGCCAACCTTAATGCTTTCAACTAGTATAATTTGGAAACTAAGGACCGGATGGCAAAAGATGATCAAATTAAATGATTTAAATCAATGTTTTTAGGGGTGTAATTTCCAAAATTAAGAAGTCTCATGGTTAATTGAAAATTCATATGCTTAAATTGGAATGACAAAAACTAAATTGAAAATTTTCTAAAATCCTATTTTAAAAACCCTAATTTTTAGGATTTAAATGAATGATGTGTCACTCATACTTTAATGAAGAAATGAGTGACATTTCGTTTGGCCCTCTTATCATCTCTTTCAGTCGAGATGGCTAATCAAATTGTCATTTTCAAGAGAATGAACATGACATCTTCGACCACCTCAAAGGCTTCATCCATCACCATTCGACTTAGAAACATCTTTCACAAGAATAAGTTATCTTCATCACACATTTGTACCTCATTTGGCTCAATGAACTTGATAACATCTTACCCCTGATCAACCACCTTCCAATCAATGAATGTAGAATTTTAGACCTTTAAATCCAGTACGGTTTGTTCCTAATGATAGATCTACATCTCATTTACAAGGTTTAGGTCAATAAATGATACGTTATGACTAAATCTCCATAATAATCTTAACAAAGTACCCAACCCAATCATTTATGACTGGAGAAAAATTTACAATGATATAAAAGAATCTCAGGTCATTCTCTAATGTATGATTTTGGTTTACATGAGGATAAAATGGAACCAGACACCACCTATTTTGGAGAGAAAGGTTTTAGAAGAGAAAATAAAAATCTTCCCTAACAACCTCTTAGAACCATCATGGTTTTGAAATTTTTATAATTGTTTTTCTTATAAAAAGGCATCTGCTCTTGAGTAGTGGATGAGAGATTTTTTAAAAGAAAATCATGGAGAGAAAATAGAGGAAACATATAAAGATTAGGAATAAGAACCCTAGAGTTGATTAAGAGAGAAGCTAGAATAATTGTGTGCTAAGTTAAGAAAGAAGGAAGAAAGAGAATCAAGGTCAATATTGGATAAAAAAGAAACTAAAAATTAAAAGGAAAAAATATATAATTCAGTGAAGGAATCAACATTTCCTTTACAAGGTATACCTTCAAACTTTGATAGGGGGTGTAGCTTAATGAGCATACCCTTCCCCCTTTATTTTATCTTTTAAATTCCTATTTAATATGCATCCATTATAGTCATTGTTTTTTTAGTTTAAATGCCATAAATGTTTGTTTTAAGGAGTTTAATCATACCTTAGAAGTTAGTTTATGTATGCTCAAGTTTATTTGATGCCTTGTTTAAAATTTAGAGATGATAATATATTGATAAATGTTAGTATATTTTTTTTTGCATGTTTTAATATTTAGTTAATCAATAGTGTAGATATGAATATGTTGAAGTATGATATTGTTATTGATTAAGCTGTTTTGAGTAGCTTGCTAGGTTTGTTTGAAGTTGCAAGCATAAGGTTTGTGTTTAGAAACAAAAGGAATGGTCAATAAAACAAAGTTTATATTTAAGAGAATGCATTTTTGGCTCACTATAGATAATAGGTTGTGATTGTTGTTTTCAAAGTTTATTATTGTTTCTATTGTTTCAAGTAAGTTATGTGTAGCATGTCTAAGCTATAGTTACAATGTTTAAGTCTTTTTTTCTAATTTTATGCTTGTTTCTGGGTTTAGGTATTTTTGGGAAAATTCTGGAAATTTATAGGTTTCTTCCTTTGAATGTTCTTTATGTTGTAGATTTTGATTTTTCAAAAATCAGTGTTTTTGCTTGCTTTATGTACCTAGATCGAAACTAAGATCTATGTATACTATTCTTTGCTATCAATTTGTCCATTAAAAGCTTGATTTTTGCTGATTGATCCTTTTTAAGTTTGGATATTTAGGTTTGTATTAATAACTATCAGGTTCGATTTTAAGACATTCTTAGTTTGTTTTTCTTGTATGATGCACCTTATGTTTTATTGTTCCATAATCAATGTTTTTATGCCTTTTATTTGACAAGATTTGGTTGAAATCTTCAACTTGGTTTCTGGTTACTTTCATTTGTTCATTGTGTTCTTAGTAGAATTTCAAACAAAAATGACCTTTGATCTTCTTTCTTTTGTTTCTGAGTGTTAGTTTTGTTTTTGGGCTTCCAGGTTTTGGGCTGGGAAGCCTAGCACACGTGGCTAGGCTGAATCCATTACAAGTCTAAGGCAGTGTTTGGTTGAGAAAAAATCTACAAAGAAAAAAAACCAATTTTTTTTAATCCTTAGAACATGTTTGGCAAACATGTATTGATGAATTTTTGACAATTTTCTTTGCTAAAACATTTTTCTTGTTTTGTCAAACAAACCCTAAATGATTTTTAAATTTTTAAAAAAATTTAGGGACCATTCTAAAATTATTTATGGGTTCTTCGCATATTTTTCAACCATTTCATTTAATATTTAAGTTATAAACTTACACTATAAGATATTGATTTGATATTAAATATATTTTTTCTTCAAAATTTTAGAAAAATACAAAAAATCATCCTAAATTCCTTATTTAAAAAATATAAAAATATGTTTTTATTTGTATGCATAAAGCCAAATTCTAAAAGTTCTCATGCATATTTTATATATAAAAAAATAAATTATGTTTTTATCATAATTTGAAAAAAAATCAATTAATGGGTATCTTAACAAATTTGTGATTATTCTTTAGAATTTGGCTAAAATTTCAAAAACAATACAAAAATAAATTTGTTTAATTAATATTTGGGGTATGAATTTTATATTCTAGAATCTTGTCAACAATATAATTCAACATTTTGTATTTCAATTTAAATATAAAAATAAATTAACTTTAAATGATACAATACAAACACAATATCAATCATCTAAATATAATTTTAAAATGTAAAACATTCATAAATAGTCAAGAGTCAATAGACAAAGTATTAACTCTTTGTATTTGGTAGGTTGTCGCAGGTATCCAAATATAAAACCTAAACTCTTAAAAATACATGTAGTGGTAAGAGTATAGATCATTCATACAAAGAGTATCTAGCCTAATTTTATACTACATAAACAAGGATGAGGGGAGATCTTAGTATAATGAAAACCATTATAAGAAAAACAACTAGGGAACAACTATAGTTAAAGGATTGAAGTTAACTAGAAGAACAAACATTGGTTTAAGTCAACATCTAAATTGGAGTTTTACAATTAATCATCGATGCAAGTATATATCAATTCACACTTTTAATTTTTATCGTTGGAATTATTTTCTTGTCTTTCTTTAATTGCAGTTGATTAGAAACAAGCAATGTAATTAATCCTTACTACTAAACAACCCAAGACAAGTGTTGGAAGTTTAATCTAATAACAATCTTAAGAATTAGATAGATCAATAAAACTAAACAACACAAGCACAAGTTATTGCGTTTAATTTAATCAAATATTCTTACTAAGATTTAATAATTTTTGATGTAGCAAATCATTAGATCTTAGCTGCTTCACAAATTAAAGGGATCAAATAATTACGAATATGGTATCTAATCTAGTAACAAATTGCAATAAATGATACACTAATAGGCCTCATAGTAATTAAATGAGACAATCATAGAAATAAACACAGAAGAATATATATTACTTAAAGTGTAAATTGAACAATAAGAATAAATCAGATCTCATAGTTTTATTGATTCCAAGGCTTTTGTCTCTTTCAATCAATTATAAAAGTTCAATCATGCAAGGCCATGATGAAAATCTGAAGGAGTTGTTAGGGAAGAGGGAAGAAAGAAATCCTTATTTTTCTCTTGTTTATGTCTTCTCAAAAAAATATTTTCAATACATTTAGACCCATTTTGTAATTTTCAACTTCTATTTAAAAGATTAAAATTAAAAAATATGCTTTTGATGCATTTCATCCATTAACGCGTCCATTTCATAATTCTTGATTACATTTCTTATCGGCGTTAACATTTTTCTTTAAAAAAACAAAATAAGAAAATTAAAAAATCAAAATAGAGAGCAAAATGGACAAGTAAGCTAAAGTGCAAAATAAGAAGAATGAAGGATAAAAAAAAATACAATAAGGATATTCTTAGAACAAGGCATAAAAAATAAGAATTTCTTTAAAAAGTGTAGTATAAATAGAATGTAAGATGTGTAGGAAACCCTAGCCACCATAAGGAGAGAGAAAATAGAGAAAACAAAAACCAATATCCTCTCCACTTGTAAACCTAACCATCAAGAAGACTGAAATTTGAGAACGAAACCACATTAAAAAAAACTCAAACATCTTCTCTCCCACCAAAAACACCCAAAAATAAAACCAAGAACCCTAGTCATATCTCAACCTACCTTATTGGATTTCGACCAACCACCATCATTCCAGCCATTTTAATAGCAACCTTGACCTCTCACTCGTCTCTCATTGACGTCCATCTAATTTTCCTAGCCTTTCTTATCGAAAAACACTAAATTAAAATAAGGAAGAGAAGTTGTCAGAGAAAGAAACAATAACCAACCAAAACTTTTAAGCGTCAAATCTCTTTCAGTGATCAGTGATGACTAGCATTACTACCAACAATAGGAAAAGAAAGAGGTAGGTAAGCTTAAGGAGCATTCCATGCCCATCATCTCCCCACCACTAAGCATGACGACGTGTTTTGTCATGAAAAAAAAACATGAGGGGTAAAAAAGTGTCGAACTTTAAATGGCCAAATCTCCTTTTAATGCTAGTGGTGACCAACACCTCCATCACCAATTAGGGAGAGAAAGAAATGGTACTTTTTTCATAATAGGCCATGCACCTCTTTTCCCCACAATTTATCCAAACAACGCAACACAATTTGAGATGTTATTGCTAAATTTATTATAATTGTCCAGCAACTTTCAACAACTATTTTAGCCCCTTCAGCCCAAGTCCAGCCACCCTAAAAGGTCTATTTCAAACCCTAAATGTATTTCTAATGATTATTTGGTTTAGAGTTAATTTGGATATATATTATGATGAATGTTTTTAGATTGAATAAATTTTGAGTTGATTATGTATGTATTAGAAACTTGATTTTATATGTATGTTTTCTAATATGATGTATTTTATGGATACATATGCATTATGAATGTATTTAATGTGTATTCAAGTTATTTTGGTCTATATGCAACTAGGCTGAATCTTTCAAAATTTATATCTTGCTCATGATTGATGTTCTTGGTCATGCCTTTGTGTTATTTATGCATGAGTTGGCTTTTACATAAAAGAATAATGTCCACACTCATAGTTATATTTACATTGGGTTTTATAACTCGTTTATAAAAATTCATTAATGGTTTAACCCATGTTAAAGAGGCCCTTATAGGCTAACATTTCAAAATCTCTTTCAAAAAGTTTTCTTTTCTTTTAAACCATGTTGAAAATAAATATTTTATTATTCACTCATAGTGCTTGAGATAAAAAGATTCATGATAAGCTTTTACCTTGAATTTAATATGTAACACCTTGGCTCCTTTTGTTCTCAAGTTTCAAAACATGTCTTCTTTTCAAAATTTTAAATCTTTAGATCTAATATCCATCGATGACAACTAAGTGTCAATCAGAGGTATTAATTTTCTTAGTACGTCTCAAATATTTGTTCCATTAGATCTTACCTCTAAGTAGATCAACTCATAATGGTTATTGCTTAGATATTTGATACTAAGGCATAAAAACCTCATTCAACAAAAATTATTAATGAACCTCTATTAGTCGTTGTCCATGGACCTTTGATACAGAAACAAAATGTTTGGCACTACCCCTCCTAGGTTTAGGATTGGGTTCACTGAATCCAATATAAGTCCATCCTGATTATTCATTAATGTTACCTAAAAAGACCGTTAATGATTATAGGTCTTGATCAGAAGTAATTGGTTTTAGATATGTCAATTCACCAGCTGTTATCAAAATGAATGAATGATAACAATTGTAAGCGGCAAAGATGATCTAAACTTTAGAATTGATAAACTTAAACCAAAATATTCATATAAGATTTAACACATTATAGTAGATCCATTCTCATCGCTGTAGATAGATCATTGGCAAATTGGGCACAAAAGACTCATTAGGAATAGAAGATAAATAGTAATGCAGATGTTTTAAGGTGATAGTATCTTATCTATTTTTCTTTTAGCATAACTTGTCCTTTACCTCAAAACTGGGTTTCTAGATATTATAATATTAGGTGACGACTCTTTTACACTATTCATAAGTTTCATATATTCCCCCCCATCACACCTAAACATCGTAGCGACCGATTAAAAAATCAAGGAAAAAGAATAGATATCTTGCATCTTATTTTTTAGGGGAAAAGGTTTGGTTTAAGGAATCGTCACATAGTATTATGGTCACTAGAAACCATAACTGGTCAACAAAGATTTTATGGTATGGGATTGGTTATGGGAAAGGAAATATACTATTACCCCTTAAAAATTCATGAACTATTCACGCATGATGTGCACAATGCGAAGGTAATTAAAATTACCTTCACACTGTGTCAAATACAAATTACAAAGCAGAAAGAACATGCCTGGTTCTGGAGATGAAGGGACGAAGACGATGGCAACGCCGTTTCTCGTTCATTTTCCCGATGTTCTCTCTTTTGGTCTCCTGTTCTCTCTGTTTCTCTACTTGCTATGTTCTCTCTTTTGGTCTTTTTCTCTCCCTCTATCCTTGCATTTTCGTTCGTTTGTTCTATCTCCTCTGGTATTCTTCTGTTGTCCTGTACCTGTGTTTTTGTTCCTTCTTTTCCGTGTCTATCTTCTCATTTGGTTCCTTCTATGTTTGTTTCTGTTTTATCTTTCATCTTTCAGTTTTTCCTCTCGGTTTCTTGGTTCTCTATTTTTATTTTTATTTTGCCTTCTCCAACTGGAATGCTTTGTTTCTGGTGCAGTAGCTGTTGAAGATGGGGACCTGGTGTAAAGGCGTCCCTGCTGGTGATCCTAGAGGTTGATTTTCGGTTAAGGAGAAGAACTCCCAGAGTGTACAGGTTGTTGTTGTTGTTGCCAGTTGGAGGCTGGCATTCAACTCTGATATGGTTGATGAGGAATGGTATTATGGTTGCGCCTGTGGTGAGTGACCGGGCAACCCTTGTGCCATTCTTGTTGGGTAAGTGATCTAACGTGACAATGGTTTATGGACTGATGCAGTCACTGGTTGGAGCTCCTGCCATGGGGTGAAGAGAGATGGAGCAGTGCCGGTTGAGACGTGGAGGAACTGGCCACAGGGAGAAGAAGTTGCAACCCTCAGTGATGGCTCAATGACCTATAATGCATCTAAGTTGGAGATAGGGTTGTGGTGGCCATTTTTTTGTTAGGGTTACTAAGCCATACAGCCGATTGGGGCTTTTTTTGTATTCTCTCACTTAGGTTTTCTTGTAATGTCTTCCCCCTATGCATATGCAGTATCATTTATATTTATTGTGCAAGATTTTCATTGTGTATGAATAATAAAGTTCTAATTAAATTCATTCTTTTAAAAAAATAAATTTAATAAAAAATCAAATTTGAAAACAGATAACTATCATTATCTTGATGATAAGAAAAGAATGACAAAAGCACATTGTAATTCCTAATTTTTTCACAAGTTGATAAATCACATTTTTCATCGAAATAAATTCTTGATATTTTAATTTTAAATTTTAATCCCTGTTAGATTAAATTAAAAACCAATAAGCTAAAATTGAGTTATAACATCCCCTCATAACACCAAAAAGTTTCCTTTACAGAAAAGATGGTGGGTTGTTGCGATGTCGAACACGACAATTATTATTATTATTTGAAAACTTTTTAGTAATTTAGTGCAGGTCTTAATAGAGTTTTATTCTCATCTTTGTAATTTTCATATAATTTATTTCAGTATCTATATTTTTATTTTATCTACAAATTAATTTTTATTTAAAAGTTTATGTGGCCCTCGTATTTATAAATATTATAATTTAATCTTTATAACAAAACTTCTTACAACTAAATCATTACATAAGTTTTTTTATGTAATGCTTATTACACCATTACATTACAATTTTTTTTTTAATTTCATATTTCAAACATAAGATTACAATGAACTGGTCTACTACATCCAATCAAATATATCCATTTGTAAAAGAGAAATGTAGATGGAGCATAATGGAATATGGGGAATTAATAATTGATTCGAGCAATAACTTTGGTTTTGGTTCGGAAAAGAGAATAAAAAACAAAAAC